>ERZ779621.131-NODE-131-length-51135-cov-14.895791_pt1 | contig 51135 bp, 48 predicted proteins | sample MGYA00514215_ERZ779621 | MGnify/ENA primary metagenome ERZ779621 (study PRJEB29562, sample SAMEA4376715) | mouse gut metagenome | isolation source: Cecum | study: EMG produced TPA metagenomics assembly of the A DSS colitis mouse model was used to assess the...
TTTCTCGATAATGCAGAAACGCAAGTGTTATTCCACAAACCGCCGCAATGCAGTTCAATATGCTCTGGATAAAAAATGCCGTTCCTGTGCTTCCAATCAATAGTTCATAATTCTGTACCCAAATAATGAATACCACACAGGGAAAAGCAAGCCACAGGGCAAGATACGCATACAAAAATCTTCGCAATTTCATTTTCGCTTATCTCCACAACAGCCTTTGGGGGCTTCTGTGGTGTATTGTAGCATAGAGGATAAAATTTTTCCACTGATTTTCTGCCGGTCATGGGGTATCCATGCTTGTACTGCATGGACACCCTCCACATACGCCGTTACACTCCTTCTGGGGCTGTCCATGGGAAACGGGCGGCTGTTGTGGAAAAGTGCCTCCTTGCAGGCATAACCGGAAGGGATCAGGAATATGCTGGGACAAGCAATCATGAACAAGGAGGCCCGGCATAGCTATGACAATCCGGAGAAGACCCAGACCGCAGTGGCGGCGGCGCGTGACCGCCCTGCTGGCATCTGCGGCAATCATCTACGTGGTGGCCGCGACGGCGGCCAGCACCGACTTTTCCTCCGCATGGGAGATATTGGGGAAACAGGGACAGTTGGCCCTGAGCATCCTCAGGGGGCAGCTGGAGGGCATGTGGAGCGGAGGGACCCTGCCCGCCGGGGCCGCGCTGGCCATCGGGCAGAGCCCCGTACTCCTCTCCGGCCGGGAGGCGGTGCTGGAGCTGCGGCGAACCGAGGAGGAGGACGACAGCGTGCCTCCCGGCGCCGGGAAGCCGGCGGACGGGGAGGAGGAAACGGGAGGGCCGGAGGCGCCCAGCGTCCCGATTCCCGAGGAGCCCTCCCGGGCGGAGACGCCGCTGGTGTTTGCGGACAACGGGGTGCAGGCCAGGACGCTGACGCCCTCCTCCCCGGAGGGATATGTGGTGACGGGGGATGTGTACATCAACAACCGGTCGGACAAGAGCTTTGACGCGGACATGTTTGACGGGTCCTTTGCCGCCCGGCTGTCGGAGGAGGAGGGGCCTAAGGTGCTGATCGTCCATACCCACGGCAGCGAGGCCTATACCATGCCTCCGGGGCAGGAGTACGAGGCCACCAGCGAGAGCAGGACCACAGACTGCGACTTCAATGTGGTGCGGGTGGGCGGCGAAATCGCCGCAGTGCTGGAGGAGGCGGGGATTCAGGTACTCCATGATCCGGCCCTCCACGATTATCCGGAGTACAGCGGGGCCTACGGGCGGTCCCTGACGGCGGTGGAGAAGGCGATGGAGGAGCATCCTTCCATTTCCCTGGTGCTGGACATCCACCGGGACGCCATCTCTGACGCGGACGGAAGCCCTTATAAGGTGGTCAGCGGTGTGGCGGGAGTGAACGCCGCCCAGATGTCTTTTATCATCGGCACTGACGGCGGCGGGCTGGAGCATCCGGACTGGCAGGAAAATCTGAAGCTGGCGGCGGCTCTCCAGCAGAGGCTCCTGGAGGACTATCCCACGCTGATGCGGCCTATTTCCGTGCGCAATTCCCGGTACAACCAGCATGTTTCACCGGGGGCGCTGCTGGTGGAAATGGGGGCGGCGGGCAATTCGCTGGACGAGGCCCTGCTGTCCGCGCGGCTGCTGGGCGAAGCGCTGGCGGAAACCTTCCTGCGTCCGTCCCAGGCGGACGATGGGAGCAAATAGGGACGCTGGCGGAGAATTTGAGCAATATTTTAAGAATTAAACCAGTTTTTTTGGGATAAAAACCTTGCAACTGCGGGAAAAATATGATAAATTAGTAAAAGCGATACAGCGCTCGTGGAAAACTGCGGACGTTTCTGTACTAAAAGGAATATAAATACAAAGGAGTAGCTCGATGAACAAGTCTGAACTGATTAATGCCGTGGCGGAGAAGGCCGCCCTGTCCAAGAAGGATTCTGAGTCTGCGGTCACCGCCGCTCTGGACGCCATTACCGCCGCCCTGGCTGAGGGCGACGAGGTCCGTCTGGTGGGCTTCGGCACCTTCGAGGTGAAGAAGAGAGAGGCCCGCATTGGCCGCAACCCCAAGACCAAGGAGGAGATTCAGATCCCCGCCACCAAGGTTCCCTCCTTCAAGCCCGGCAAGGCGCTCAAGGACGTCGTCGCCAAGTAAATTGATTTGCCAGGGGCGCGGTGAAAGCCGCGCCCTTTCTGATTGTGAATACAGGTTCTGAAAGGAGTTTTTTATGCGGCTGGACAAATATCTGAAGGTTTCCAGGCTGATTAAGCGGCGGACGGTGGCCAACGAAGCCTGTGACAACGAGCGGGTCACGGTCAATGGAAAGGTGGCCCGGGCCTCCTATGAGGTCAAAGAGGGAGATGTGATCTCCATCCGGTTCGGGCAGAAGGTCCTTACCGTGGAGGTGGCTGCCGTGAGTGAAAATGCCGGTAAGGCGGAGGCGGCGGCCATGTACCGGGAGGTTGTCTCCTGAGCTGCGGCGTCTGTTGTGGACTTGCGGCCCGCAGGGCCGCCTCACCGGCATAAATTGGACAGACCCCCCATATACATGAAATAACCATGTATCTTAGGGGGATCATTCTATGCCGTATGATGAATTGAGCGGAATGCAGCACCGGCTGGAGCTGGACGGAAGAGAACGACTGCTGGTCTCCGGTGTGGAGGAGGTGGAGCGCTTCGATGAGGAGGAGATCGTGATGAACACGACCGCCGGCACCCTGGTGGTGGGCGGCGCCGGCCTCCACATCGGAAAGCTGAACCTGGACGGCGGAGAGCTTCATGTGGACGGGTCCATCCATACCCTGCTCTATGAGGACACCGCCCCCAGAGGGCAGGGCGGACTCCTCCGGCGGCTGTTCGGCTGAGGCCATGGGAAATTATGTCTCCGAACAGCTGGCCCTTTTCCTCCAGTCCATCGCGCTGGGGGCTGTGCTGGGGCTGATCTACGACCTGCTGGGGGTGCTGCGGAGCCTGGGCGGGCGGCTCTGGGGGGGAGTGCTGGACGCCCTCTTCTGCCTTACGGCGGCCTGCGCCGTCTTCCTGTTCGTCATGGCCGGGGACGGAGAGCTGCGCATCTTTATCATCCTGGGCATCGTGGGCGGCGCGGTACTGTTCTGGTGCCTGCTGGGCGGGCTGCTGCGGCCCATCTGGCGGTTTTGGCTGGGGCTGCTGCTGTTTCCGGTGCGGCTGGTGAAAAAATTTTTGGGAAAATGCGGGCGGAAGGGAAAAAAAGTCTTTTCTTTTTGGCAGAATTGGGTTACAATAAAATTTACTACACTGCGCCGGAGGAAAATCTCCGGTGAGCAGGAGGGAGATGAAGAGATGAGCGCACCGTCCGGCAAGAAAACGGCCCGCCCGCCTCAGAAGAGGAAGAAGAAGGCCGCTGTCCGTCCGAGAAGCCGCATCACCGTGATCCTGCTGGCGGCGCTGCTGGTGGGGATCAGCGTGCAGATCTACCGCATGTTCGGACAGCTCCAGGATGCCAGCGCCCAGGAAAAGGCCTACGCACAGCAGCTGGCGGAGCTTCAGGAAACCAACCGGCAGCTCCAGGAGGATCTGGACAACGCCGGAAGCCTGGATCTCATCGAGGACATTGCCCGGGATCAGCTGGGCATGGTCAGAGAGGGAGAGAAGATCTTCCGTTACAGCAAATAGCCCAGAGGCAGATGGAACAGAGCGGCCCGGGGAAGGCGTACTCCCGGGCCGCTCTGTTCTGTTTTTTCAGGAGAGAAGGGGCCGCAGGACGGCTTCGATCTCCTGCTGGGAAGCCTCGGACCACAGGTTCAGGGTGACAACGCGGTCCGGGTAGAGCAGGTAATACCGCGGCAGATCGTCCTGCCGGTACGCCTCCAGCGCCCCCCAGGGCGCGGGGTCCAGCTCCCGCAGGGGCCACAGCTCCGGGTCCAGATTCTTCTCCAGGAACCGCTCCCAGCAGATTTCCCGCAGCCAGTCCCAGGAGATCCTGGTGACGGTGTACTCCAGCTCGGGCAGATCGCTGCCGTAGGCCATGGCCCTCTGCCGGTATTTCTCATGGGAGGCCAGGAAGGACCGGCGTATATCCGCCTCATAGGTGCAGTGGTCCTCCTCCGTGACTGTATACCCCAAGTCCTCCAGCGTAACGGGAAGCGGGTCCCGGTAGATGTTCCACTGGATCGTCTCCCCGCCGGGGTACTCCTTCACGTAAACCTCCGCGGGTTCCCGCTGCCCTCCGCCGCTGAAGACAAGGACAGCCGCCACCACCACGAACATCGTCAGCACCCCGCAGGCAATGGCAAATGTAAAATACTTCGCTCGTACTGCCCCCCGGGAGGCGCTCCTGCCCTTGATCCATTTCAGCACCCAGCCTGCCGACAGGATCACCAGAGCGTAGAAGATCAGATAGACCGCCATCGCGGGCCCCACTCTCCGGACCATCACATCCCGGCACATGAGCGCCAGACATGCCGTTGTCAGTACCAGCAGCCCGGCAGCAGCCGCCCTCCGCAGGCGGGTGTGGGGTTTTACGCACGCCCCGCCGCCCTCCACAGACCGTTTGGAGCGCAATACCCAAATCCCATGATCCGCCAGCAGCCCAACGCTGTAGAGAGTCAGACCGGCCATCAGCAGCAAGAGACTCAGGTGCATATCCCAGCCGAAATACCCCAGCGGGTCTATACGGAAGCTGCTGACCTGCGGCACCAGATACAGGATGGCGATCAGAATCCCCGCCCCGCAGCTGGGGAGCAGGGTCTTTTTCATGGTCCGCCGGATGGCTGTTAGCTTCACCGCCTCATCGGTCTCGATGGGCACCGGGTCCGGACGGACCGCGCGGAAATACTGCATCGGCCCGAAGGCCCCCACCAGTTCCCATCCCGCGGCCCGGCAGTAGTCGATGTAGGTCTCCTGTCCCTCCGTGGGCGCGGGGTCGTAGACGGAGGCGTCCGGAAAGCAGGCCGCCGTGTACCTGGCCTGTCCCGGCTGGACCCGGCGGTAGTGATATCCCCAGCTGTCGATGCCCTCCAGCCGCCACCCCTTTGTCTCCATTTTCTCAAAGTGTCTGGCAACAGCATCCATATCGTTGGCCTGGAACAGGGCCAGCTCCCATTTCTTTTCCCGATTCACGCAAACGCCCCCTCTCCGAATCTCATATAGTCCTCCGTCTGCCGCCGCAGCCGCTGGACCTCCTCCTCCAGCCGCAGCCGGCCCCGCCGGGTGATCTGGTAGCTCCTCTTACGTCCCTCCACCCGGGTCTCCTGAATGAAGCCCTCGGTCTGGAAGCTCTCCAGCAGGCTGTATAAAGTCCCCGGACCGATGGTCACCCGGTTCTCCGTCATCCGGGCCACCCGGTCCATCACGTCCACCCCGCAGCACTCCCGCTGGAGGCACAGCAGGATATAAAACATCTGCTCCGTCAGCGTCTGGAATTTTTCCCGGGCCATAGGGGTCCCTCCTCCCTAATATCGATGTTCGATATTTCTGTTTACAGTATAACATCGATATTCGATATTGTCAAGGAGAAATCTGCCCGGCAGTTTTTACTGCCGGGCAGGGTATGGGGAAACTACTCTTGTTTGTCCTCCTCTTCGCCCTCCGGCGGCACGGGAGGGGCGGGAGGAACAGAGGGTACCGGGTATCTCCGCCGGGCGGCCCTCTTCCGGAGGTGCCGGCGGATGAGCAGGACGGCAGCAGCGATAATTGCCGCCCAGATCAGCAGGCCCACCCAGTTCCGGGCCACGCCGATGGCAAAGTCCTCCAGGCCCTCCACGCCCCGCTGGAAGCCGGTAGAGAAGGCGGAGCCCAGCCGCTGACCGAAGGTCAGGGGGACCTCCTCATCGGTGGAGAGGCGGTAGACCTCCCTAAGGGAGAGGGTAATGGTGGAGTAGTTGATCTGGCTGTCGTACTTCCGGAGACTGCCGATGAGAAACTCAATCTCCAGCTCCGTTTCGCTGATGGCGCTCTCAATGGTGATGATGTCCTCCATATCCTGCGCCTGCCGGAGAAGCTCCTGCAAACGCTCCAGCTTGGTGCGCTGGGTCGCCAGACGGCTCTCCTGATCGTAGTAGGCCTCGCTGACGTCGTCCAGATACTCCGCCCGGTTGGCCACATGGGCGGTCTCTCCCGCCTGGTCCAGGAAGGACAGGAACTCAGCCGCCGGGACCCGGACCACGGCGTCCATACTGCGGTAGTGCCCCTGATCAACGCTGCGGCTCTCAAAGTACCCGCCCACGTCCGACACCAGAGCGGCCAGAGCCTGGGACGCCGCGTCAAATTCCTTGGTCTCCAGGGACAGCGTGGCGGTGTAAATGATCTTCGCGTTGGCGGGCACCCCGCCGTAGCCCGCATCGGGGGAGGGCTCCGGCAGGAACGCGCCCTCCTCGCTCATGGGCGCGTCCCAGCCCGCGCTGGGGGCGGAGTCGGCAGACATCGTTGGCATATCCTGCGGGGCACTTGGGGTATTGCTATCGGCGGCGGTTTTGCTGTTGGCGCCGCAGGCGGTAAGGGACAGGATACACAGGAGCGCAAGCAGAGAACACAGCTTCTTTTTCATCTTCATCCGATTTTTCCTCCTTTTTTGGTATAAAAAGTGACCTCTGTCTCTATAGACGCAAAAAAGGGCGGGATGTTCCTGAGAATCTTCTGTTTTATTGAATAGACCGGAGCTGATGGACGTTTTCCTCATAGAGCTGCTGGCTGACGGCCATTTTCCGGATGATGTTCTTTACCGTGATCTCCAGGGCGGTGCCCTCCCGGTAGTCGGCGGGGTAGATGAAGTCCACCCGCCTCTGCCGCAGGAGCTGCTCCACTCCGGGGCGGTTCACCGCCTGATACACCGCGATGGCCTGGCCGCCGTAGGCCCGCATCATTTTCATACAGGGCACGTCGGAGAGGCCGTCTCCCAGGTAGATCATGTTGGGAAAGGGCACCCGCTTGCTGTCATCGGGCATGGAGTCGTTGAGGGTGCGGTCGTCGGAGACGTCCAGGACGCCCTTGTTGATGCGGTATACAAACTGGGTCTTGGCGGTGAAGTTTACCGCCAGGCGGGGCCAGACGGGCTTTCCCTCCCCGTCGTAGCAGAACTCGCTGGCATAGATTTCCTTGAATTCCCCGGCGATGGCCGAGCCGTCGATGATCTCCCGGAGGCCGGAGGAGATAACATAGTGTTCCACCTGTACCCCCAGGAGGCCGCCATATCTGTTGATCCTCTGAAACCAGTCCGTGACCCCGGGGAAGAAGGAAATATTCCTTCCGCAGTGGTTCAGGCTCTGCCGGGTCAGCGGGAGGCCTCTTTTCTCCGATTCCAGGAGCATGGTATACATATAGGCCAGGACGCTGTCCATCTTCTCCCGGCGGCCGAAGTCGTTGGCAATTTTCCAGAAGTCCCCGGGGGCCAGGCCCAGGGAGGGGATAAAGGCGTAGTTCTGCATGTCCTGGGTACAGAGGGTTTTGTCAAAGTCGTAGAGAAGGGCGATAATGGGCTGGTTTGACATAGGGTGGCTCCTTTCTCCGCGCCTCCGGCGCGGGGGCGGTTGTTTCTTTTCGATACCCCGGGGCTTGCCCAGCCCCGGACCCTGGGGTCACTTTTGTCCCGCGACAAAAGTGACCAAAAACGCGCTCAAGGGGGAGGGGACTCCCCCTTGAGAATCCCGCTCCTTACCCGTTTAATTTACGCCCGAGGCACAGTCTGTCCGGCCTAAACCTTACTGCCGTCCGCTTCGTGCAGCTTCAGTTTCTATTTCAGCGTGGTCATCGATGACCCCTACCGCATAGACCAGCCAAACTCCCCGAGGTGCTGGATGGTCACCGGTTCGTCTCCCGTTTATCCGTTCTACCGGCCAGATAGTCCATGGAAACGTCAAAATAATCCGCTAAAGCAACCAAACCCTTCATTTCCGGACAGGCCCGGCCTTTTTCATAGGAATACACCGCATAACGTTTTACACCAATGATTTTTCCGACTTCCTCTTGGGTTAGACCGTGTTCTATACGTAATTCACGGATTCGTTCTGCAAAAATTTCCATTTTTTTCTCCAAAAGTCTTGACTTGTGGTTATAAATACTCTATACTATGTGTGTATATAAAACCACAAAAAGAAGAGGGGATATACCATGAATGCACTAATGGGCCAGATTGAGGAACTAAATGAGAATTTTAATGAGCTGGGCGAAGATCTGGTGCTGCTGGAGTCGGTGGCGATAGCAGTACAGGTGGGATATCCGTTTCCGGAGGAATTCGTGGAGCCGGGGGTAAAGAGGGTAATGGACTATATCCGGCAGCACCTGGAGGATGTACGGAATTTAAGCGGAGGATTGAGCCGGAGGGCGGTGAAAAACGGCAAAGCTGCCTCCTCCCTGCCCGGCGGGGACAGACGGCAGGATGGATAATTCGTACTGCGCAGGGATGCCGTGGGGGGCCTGCAGGAAGAGGCGGCTTTGCAGCCGCCTCATTTTAATCCTTTGTATAATTCGGCCCAAACTGCAGGTCGTCCAGATTCAATACCCTTGTTTCGGAGTCATCGTCAAACCCCTCCTCCGCAAAGGGGTCCCTGCCCCTGTCCTCCGGCTCTGCCGGGACGCCAACGGGGGCGAAGGCGCTTACCGCCTGGGGCGGCGCAGAGAGGGCTTCCTCCTCTTCCTCCGGAACAGGCTCCTCCCCCTGGGCGGGAGCGGGAGCCGCCGCAGGCGGCATCACCTGAATGACAGGCTTGGGTTCCTCCGGGGGCAGGTCCGGCAGCAGATCCAGCTGGGCCAGCTCCTCGTTGCACACCGCCCGGACATCCCGGATGAAGGCGCGCAGCTGCTCCTGGCCTACGGCCAGACGCCGGCGCTCCGTCTCCAGCTCCTTGTCAACCTGGAAGCGGACGGACTCCAGACGGCGCTCCGCCTCCGCAATTTCCTGCTGCAGCTCCGCCACGCGCCGCTGGGCGGCGGCGGCGGCGTCGCCGATCATGGCGTTCCGCTTCTGCTCCGCCTCGCTAATCATGGCCGCAGAGGTCTTCTGCGCCACCAGCAGCGTGGAGCGAATGGCGTCCTCCGACTCCCGGTACTCCGCCATCTTGTCCACCGTCATTTTCAGCTTGGCCTTCAGAGCGGCGTTCTCCTTGTATAAGGCGGCATAGTCCTCCGTCAGCTTGTCCAGAAAATCGTCCACTGAGGCCATGTTGTAGCCGCCTACCATTGATTTGGCAAAGGTACAGTTTGCTACCTCCTGCGGGGTCATCATCGTTTGCAGTCCCTCCTACTCTCCTGCGGGCATCCGGCCGGCGCCCGCCGCGAAAACTCCCTCAGCCGGCCCGCGGCCGGCGGCCCCCTCCCGAGGGGAGCCTCAGAGCCTGTTCAAAACCCCTGCGGTCCGGCGGGATACGAAACAGGCGCTTAAAAATACATTCCGTTGCTCTCCAGCTCGTCGATCAGATCACCCTGGATATCCACGGAGTAGGGTGTGATGATGTACGTGTTGGCCGCTACCTTCTTGATCTTCCCCTCCCCCGCGTAGGCTACGCCGGAGAGAAAATCAATGAGGCGGCGGGCAATATCCTTGTGGGTGGACTCCAGGTTGACCACCACCGTGCGCTTTTCCTTGAGATGATCGGCGATCTCACTGGCGGCCTCGAAGCGCTCGGGCTTTACCAGGACCACTTTCAGCTGGGTGGTGGCGTGGATATTGACGACCTTCCCGCGCCGGCTGTCTATGGCGCCGCTGCGGTCAATGCTCCGGGGGCGCTCGTCGATAAAGGGCGAGTCGCGGTCATCAAAAATCTCCTCGTAATCGTCATCCTCGTCGCTGAGAGGACTAATCATCCTTTTGATGTTGTCGAAAAAGCTCATGGCGGAAACCTCCCGTAGAGTTATTGGTACTGTCTGTATCCAAAAATCGCGGAGCCTACCCGGATTATGGTGGCTCCAGCGGCAATGGCGTCCTCAAAATCATCGCTCATTCCCATGGACAGGTACTTAAAGCTATTATCGTACAAATTCCGGCTTATGTCAACATAAAGCTGGGAAACTTTTATAAAATAGGGTAAATTTCCATGGGGTTCCCGCTCCGCAGGGGGAATGGCCATCAATCCCAGTACCCGGATATGGGAAAATTCCTGGGCGGACTCCGCCGCGGCATACAAAGCCTGAGGGGAAAATCCGCTCTTGCTCTCCTCCCCGCCGATGTTGACCTCCAGCAGTACGTCCTGAATAAGGCCCCGCTTCTCCGCCTGGCGGTGGATCTCCTCCAGCAGGGTCAGGGAGCCGGCGGAGTGGATCAGGGCCGCCCGGCCCACCACCTGACGGACCTTGTTGCGCTGGAGATGGCCGATGAAGTGGAGGGGCGCGCCGTCGTAGGCGCCTTCCGCCAGCTTGGCCGTCATCTCCTGGACCCGGTTTTCCCCCAGAGCGTCAATGCCGGCGGCGATGGCCGCCTGGCAGGCGGCGGCATCATTCATCTTGCTGGCCCCCACCAGGAGGACCTCCCCAGGGTCCCGGCCCGCCGCCCGGGCGGCCCGGTCCATCCGCTCCCGGATGGAGCGGATGTTTTCCGCTATGGATGTCATTGAATCACCTTCCCGTCATATACCTCCGCCGCAGCGGTTATCACCTGGTCCCCCGCCCGGAGGCGGCGGCCCTCCCGGGTCCGTTCCGAGGAGAAGGCCGACAGGGCTTCCTCGTCCGGGGCCACCAGGATGTACTCGTCCTCCTGCCACAGGACCGTCACCGGCTTGAGCCGGGCCGTGTCTCCCCAGAGGCAGTATACGCCCGTCACCGACTGGGTCTTGGGGTTCCCCTGACTGTCCAGAAGCGGCTGGCCGTTCTCGTCCATAATCTCCTGGGTTCCCACCCGGACGGCGCTGCGGGGAACCCGGATGCCGTCGTGGCTGTCAAAAATGATCTGGGCGTTCTGGCGGCGCAGCAGAGTGGTGAGGTTGAGGTACTTTTCCGAGGAGAACACCACCACCCGGCGGCCTCCGTCCTCGGCGCTGATATGCTCCACCGTGACCGTCAGGTCCCGGTCCAGGCCCGTCTGGAACCGGAGGCGCACCGGTCCGCCCTCCTGGAGGCGCCTGGCGTCCTCGCTGCGCATCAGGGCAACGAAGGACCACCCGGTGCCGTAGACCATCCGGCCCACGCCGGAGACGTCCCCCTCGGGAATCACGGCGCGGTAGCCCGCAGGGTCCAGCTCCAGAATGCTGGATGGGGTCAGCACCGTCTCATAGCCGTCCACCAGGCCGGAAAACAGGCCGGCGGAGGGCGCGGAGACCCGGACAACGTCCGTCTCCGCCGAGGCGGAGAGAGCGGAGATCCGCTCCTGAAGGGAGGCGATGGACGCCTCCAGGTCCCCTGCGCCGGAGAAGGCGTAGCTGCGCCGGAGAACGGCGGAGCGGAGGCTCCGGCCGCTCTCCCCGGCGGCGGTCAGGCGGTCCTCCGCCAGGGCGCTGTGGAACTCCACCAGAGCGCCGGAGATCTCATCGTCCAGATGGGCGGAGGCCCGGCTGCCGGAGGCCAGGGAGCTGGCGTACCGCAGCTGCTCCAGCTGGCCCGTCAGGTCCCGGAGGGTGTTGGCGTCGCTGAGGGCCTGGGCGCTGGGGTAGACAAGGGCCACCGTGCCCCCCCGGCCAACCCGCTCCCCCTCGCTTCGGGAGGAGTAGACCAGCTCGCCGCCGCCGGGGAGGACCTCCTCGTCCCGGACCACGTATCCGGAGACGGTGACGGCGTCCTCCCCCACGAAGCTGTAGGCCACGGTGGTGGTATAGGGGTCGGTGAAATAGGCCGCCGTACTCACGGCGAAATACACCAGCACGGTGAGGAAAATAGCGGCCAGCATCAATTTTGTGGCAAGCGTTCCAGTTTTCATATGTATCTCTTTCTCATAGGGGCGGGCCCCGCCGGGGTTCTCAGAGCCTGCCTCCCGTCTCAGCGCGGGGGGAATGGCGGGGAGAGGCGAAACAGGCCCTTAAAGGGTGTCCTCCCACTCGGCCAGGTCCACGGTGCGGGCGGGGCTGACGGTGGAAATGGCGTGCTTGTAGATCAGATTCTGCTTGCCCTCGGCGGTGAGGACCACGGTGAAGGCGTCAAAGCCGGTGATGGTGCCCCGCATCTGGAAGCCGTTGACCAAAAAGACGGTCACCGGCGTCTCCGTCCGGCGGGCGGACGCCAGAAATACGTCCTGCAGATTGGGTGATTTGCTGCTCATAGTTGTCTACCTCTCTTTTGTTTGTAATGGGGGCAGACAGCGGTTTTCCACAGCTTGTCCGCCCGGACTCTATTGTATCCCCTGGGCCATGAGAATTTCTGTCGCTTTTTGGAGAGCGGCGGCAAAATTACGCTCTTTTTCCCAATAAATCCAGTGAATGTCCGGATTGCGCCGCAGCCAGGTCAGCTGCCGCTTGGCGTACTGCCGGGAGCGGAGCTTGATTTCCGCCGCCGCCGCCTCCAGGGAGGCCTCCCCCCTCAGGACGGGCAGCAGCTCCTTATAGCCGATGGCCTGAAGGGCGGTGGAGTCCGGGGAAATTCCCTTCTCCAGGAGGGCGCGGGCCTCCTCCAGGAGGCCATCCTCCAGCATCCGGTCCACCCGGCGGTCAATGAGAGTCTTCATATCCTCCCGGTCCCGGAAGGCCAGGCCGATATAGACAGGGTCATACTTCCCGGGCAGGGAGCGGGTCTCCTCGTTGTGCCGGGAGATGGTTTTCCCCGTCTCCCGGTAGACCTCCAGGGCCCGGAGAATCCGCTTGGTGTCGGCGGGATGGAGCCGGGCGGCGGCCTCGGGGTCCACCCGGCGCAGCTCCGCCAGGAGGGGTTCAATCCCCCCCGCCTCCAGCTCCGCCTGGAGAGCCCGGCGCACCGCGCCCCCGGAGGCGCCGGGGGCGAAGGTCCGGCCCGCAATGACGGCGTCCAGGTACAGGCCGGTGCCGCCAACCAGTACGGGGAGTTTATTCCGGCCCAGAATATCCTGGATGCAGCCGTCTGCCGCCGCCGTAAACCGGGCGGCGGACCAGTTTTCGTCCGGCCCGGCAATGGCGACCATATGGTGAGGGATGCCCCCGGTCTCCTCCGGCGTGGGGGCGGCGGTGCCGGTGGTCATTCCCTTGTAAATCTGCATCGAGTCGATGCTTACGACTTCGCCGTTATATTTTTGGGCCAGCAGGACGCCCAGTTTTGTTTTGCCGCTGGCGGTGGGGCCGGCGATACAGAGGACTTTTGGCAGCATAAGGGCCTTTCTCCGCCGCCCTTTGGGCGGCGAGCGGTTGTTGTTTCGTATTGATTGTCCCGGGGCGGCGGTTACTTTTGCCCCCGAGGCATGGTCTGGTTTGGTCTAAACTGGCTGCCGTCCGCTTCGTGCAGCTCCAGTTGCTGTTTCAGCGCGGTCATTGGCAGTCCCTGCCGTATGGCGGGGCAGACTCTCCGGGGTGCTTGAGGGAGCATCACCCCATTATCGGGGGTTTGGGTCGTCAGTCAGACCCAGGAGATAGTCCGAGCAAATATGATAATGCTCGCAGATCAGGACAATCTTTTCAGCGGTGGTAATTTTTTTCCCGCTTTCCATCTCGCTGATGTGACTTTTTACACAGCCCAGCAACGCTGCCAGATCAGCCTGTGTTTCATGGTTCTTTTTTCGCGTCTCATATAGCCGCTGTCCAAATTGTTCTTTTGAAAGCATAATTAATCCTTCAACTCTTGCCGCGGGCTGGGGTCGTCCGTTAACCCCAGCAAATAATCCGAACAAATATGATAATGCTCACAGATCAACGCGATCTTTTCCGCCGTGGTGGTCTTCTTGCCGCTTTCCATCTCGCTGACCGTGGTCCGGCCAGTGCGGATGACATGTCCTAAATCAGTTTGCGTCTCGTGATTCTTTAATCGTGTTTCTAATAAACGCTGACCAAATAATTCTTTTGAAAACATAAAAAGCTCCTTGACAAGGTCTTGTTTTAAGACTATACTTATCTTACCACGTGTCTTAAATTAAGACAAACAGAAAGGGATATACAATGAGTATTTTAGCTGACATTTATAATGGCAAGTATCAGGGGCAAGCCAGCCGGGCACATTATCCGCAGGAGCTGAGGGATAAGGACATGGAATTCTGGGATAAGGTGACGGAGGCGCTGGGAAGTGAGGTGGTGGATGCACATTTGTATAAGCTGTGCGAGAAGGAAAATCTAACAGACATCCATCATTTCCGGGAGGGGTTCAAGCTGGGCGTCCGGCTGATGCTTGAGGTATACGGGACGCAGTAACAAAGGGGAAAAAACATTTACGCGGCGCACGGCTCTTCTGCACGCGGCCCCGCAAGGGGCAGGGGCCGCGCAGGTCCCGGGCTATCGATAAAAATCGCTCCCCCACCGCCGCAGGCGGCAGAAAAACAAAAAACCTATGCCCGCCTGAACATCTTCTCCACCTCATACTTCGAAATACAAACCTTTACCGGCCTCCCATGGGGGCAAAACTGCACCTCCCCGCTCTGCACCTTTCGGATCAAAACCTTCAATTCAGAGGGATCAGAACTCCACCCACCCTTGATGGCCGCCTTGCAGGCCATGGTATGCAGCATGGCGTCCCGGGCGGCGGAGGGGTCCGCCTCCCCGGCGGTAAGCAGCTTCTCCGCCAGCATCTCCAGGGTTTCCCGGACCAGTCCGGCATCGATCTCCGAGGGTACCGCCCGGACCATCAGGCACCCCGCGCCGAAGTCCTCCGCCGCAAAGCCGAACTCCTCCAGCAGGGGGAGATTTTCCAGCAGTACGGCGTACTGCTCCCCGGGCAGCTCCACCGCCAGAGGGGCAAGAAGCTGCTGGCGCATCACCGGCTCCGGGTTGGCCTTCAGCCGGTCAAAATGGATTCTCTCATGGGCCGCGTGCTTGTCAATGAGCCATACGTTCGTTCCGTCCTCGGCGATGATGTAGGTGTGAAGCACCTCTCCGGCAAACCGCCAGGGAGCGGGCTCCGCCGGGAGGACCGTCTGCTCCGGCTCCGGGGCGGCAGTTTTGGGAGGCTCCGGCGGGGACGCGAAAGCGCCCGGGGCGGATTGCGGGGCGGGCTCCGGCGGGACCTGGGGCGTCCGGGCGGGCCGGGCGGAGTCCCGGAAGGTCAGGCGGCGCCCCAGCTCGGCGTTGGAGGAGAGAGACGGCCCGGGAGTCCGGGGCTTGTCCCGGGAGGGAGCGGCCTGCTCCCGGAAGGTTTTGGCGTCCATGGTCTGATAAAATCCCTCTCCGGGTTTGGCGGCGGTCCGGACGGGGGCGGGAGAAAAGGCGGGGACGCTGACGGCGGGAGACGGCGGAACGGCCGCCCCGGGGACCTCCCGGCCGGCCGCGTCCAGGGCATCCCTGACGGTGTGGTGCACGGCGGAGAACACCGCCCGCTCGTTGACAAATTTCACCACCGTCTTGGCGGGGTGGACATTGACGTCAACCATGTGAAGGGGCAGGTCAATGTGGAGTACGCAGCCGGGGAACCGGCCTTTCATCTGCCGGTTGGCGTAGGCCTCCTCCAGGGCGGCGGTGAGCAGGGCGGACCTGATGACACGCCCACAGCAGAAAAAGGTCTGCATGGCCCGGCTGCCCCGGCCCGCCAGGGGTTCGGTGACATAGCCACGGACGGTCACGTTCTCGCCGCCGCCCTCCACCTCCCGGAGGCCCAGGGCGAAGTCACGGCCCCGGACGGCGTAGACGGCGGAGAGAAGTTTGCCGTCGCCGGGGGTGTGGAGTTCCTCCTTTCCGTCCCGGAGGAAGCGGATGGAGACCTCCGGATGGCTCAGGGCGATCTGGGCAATGAGACCGGCGGCGGCGGAGCCCTCGGCGCTGTCGCTCTTCATGAATTTCAGCCGGGCGGGGGTGTTGAAAAACAGATCCCGGACGGCAAAGGTGGAGCCCTCAGGACAGCCCGCCGGTTCCACCGGGCCGGGAACGCCGGCCTCCAGGCGGAGGGACGCGCCCTGAGGGGCTCCCTTCTGCCGGGTGAACACGTCCAGCCGGCTGACGGCGGAGATGGCCGCCAGGGCCTCCCCCCGGAAGCCCAGGGTGCCGATGGCCGCCAGATCCCCGGCGGAGCGCATCTTGCTGGTGGCGTGGCGGAGAAAGGCGGTGGGCAGCTCCCCGGGAGCGACGCCGCAGCCGTCATCCGTCACCCGGATGAGGGACATGCCGCCGTTTTGCAGTTCCGCCACCACGGCGGACGCCCCGGCGTCTATGGCGTTCTCGATCAGCTCCTTGACGACGCTGGCGGGGCGCTCTACGACCTCCCCGGCGGCGATGAGGTCCGCTACGTGGGGGGAAAGCTGCTGAATATGGGGCATTCTCTTCCCTTCTTTCCGGTGGAGAGTGGTTCTTTACCGTATAGTATAACAAAGTTTGGAGTGGTTTGCAAGCGGAGGGTTGCCGGGGGGAGTGAATGCGTATACAAAGTGTGAAGCAGCGCGGTCCAAACCGCTCCTGGAGGGAGGCGGCCCGCGGGCGGCATGGCGCAGCCATGACGGAGGGGGATTTCACCCAAAGGATGAAATCCCCCTGCAAAGTGGTTTTTATTTATAACTTTCTGATGGGAAAAAACATATAATTTTTCCCTGTCTGCGGACAAGTAAAATCATGGACTGCGCCCGCCAATGGAATGGAATTATCTTCCAGGTATTTTATTGCCGTGGAAAAGGCGCCGCCGTCTTCGCACTCTACATAGATATATTCATAGCCAGGAATAATCCATTTTATCCAACCGCTTGGAGCTTCCGCGTCATCCCGGCATTCTACTCCGGCAAGGTAAAGGCCCTTTCTGAAATCTTCCCACGGCTGGAATGAACGCGAGAAATCAGACATAGCGCCCCATATGCCGACGGTATTTCCGTTTTCATCTTTTTTAGCCAAATGCTGCACTTCTTCAAAATGAGAATTTGCATCAATCCATAGTCTTTGAATAAAACCTTCTCCGTCTAAAGTTGAACCTTCTTTCCCTATCACAACAAAAGATTCCTTTATGCACTTTTCAACTTTCATATCTTCCCTCGTAAATCCCGATTTGCCGAATTGGTACGGATAAAGTATATCACGGCTCCAGACGATGTTCAACGCATTTTTGCAGGTCCTCAGGGGTTTTGAATGGGGAAACAAATTGTGAGCGCAGGCGGTCCACGGGCGCAGGGCGCAGCCGTGACTGAGGGAGTTTTCCATGCCGCAAAACTCCCTCAGTCAGCCTGACGGCTGACAGCTCCCTTACCATGGCTGTGGGCGTTCCCTCCATTGAATTCATTGAGCCGTTGTGCTATGATAGAGAAAAAACAAGGAGAACCTGCTATGGAAAAAGAAAAAAAGTCCCTGGATGAGGAGGCCGTTCTCCTCCTCAACAGGGGAAAAAGAGGCTTCTTCCGCCTGGTCTTCGGCCGGACCACCGTGGTCCTCCTGCTGCTGGCCGCCCAGTTTGTCCTCCTCTTTGTGGCTTTCTACCGCATGAGAGATTACACCCTCTATGGCGGCTCCATGCTGCTGGGCCTTATTGTGGCCCTGACCGTGGTCAACCGGCCGGGGAATCCTGCGGCGAAAATTACCTGGATCCTCCTTATCATGCTCTTCCCCGTCTTTGCCGTCCCCTTTTACTTCTATGTGGACGCGGAGCTGGGTCACCGGCTGGTCCGGGCCCGGCTGGCGGAGATCGAGGAGCAGACCAACCCCCTGCTGCCCCCTCAGGAGGCCGCCCGCAGCGCCCTGGAGGAGGCGGACCCCGGATTGGCCGGGCTGGCCGGGTACCTCCGGCGCACCGGGGGCTTTCCGGTTTATCGGAATTCCGGCGCGTCCTATTATCCCACCGGGGAGGAGGCTTTCGCGGCCATTCTGGAGGAGCTGGAGAAGGCGGAGAGGTTCATCTTCCTGGAATACTTTATCATTGACGAGGGCTACATGTGGGGCCGGATCCTCAAGCTCCTGGAGGAGAAGGCCGCCGCGGGTGTGGAGGTCCGGGTGCTGTACGACGGGACCTGCGCCCTCTACAAGCTGCCCTACCAGTACCCCAGGCAGCTGGAGGAGCTGGGGATCCGCTGCCGGATGTACGCCCCCCTCCGGCCGCTGGCCTCCACGCACTACAACAACCGGGATCACCGGAAAATCCTGGTGGCGGACGGCCGGTGCGCCTTTACCGGGGGCATCAATCTGGCCGATGAGTACATCAACCGGACCCATCCCCACGGGCACTGGAAGGATGTGGCTGTCCGGATCACCGGGGAGGCGGTGCGCTCCTTTACTCTGATGTTCCTGCAGATGTGGAACACGGAGGAGCGGGGGCTGGAGGATTTTACCGGATACCTCGGCGCTTCCGGGCCGGCGGACGCCCCGGGCTGGATACTCCCCTACGGAGACAGCCCCTTCAACGGAGAGAACATCGGGGAGATGGTCTACATGGACATCCTCAACCGGGCCCGGAAGTACGTCCATATCATGACCCCCTACCTCATCATTGACAACGAGATGATTACCGCCCTCACCTTCGCCGCCAAAAGGGGGGTGGATGTGAAGATCATTACCCCGGGGCGGCCGGACAAGAAGACGGTCTTTGCCGTGACCAGGAGCTATTACAGGGAGCTGATTGCCGGCGGGGTGCAGATTTATGAGTACAGCCCCGGTTTTGTCCACGCCAAGACCTTCGTCAGCGACGGGGATACCGCCGTTACCGGCAGCATCAATCTGGATTACCGGAGTTTGTACCTCCATTTCGAGTGCGCGGCGCTGATGTACCGCACGCCGGCGGCGGCGGACATAGAGGCCGACTTCCAGAAGACCCTGGCCAAGTGCAGGCGGATGACCCTGGAGGACTGCCGGAAGGACCGGCTGGGGCGCAGGCTCATGGGGTGGCTCCTGCGGCCTCTGGCGCCGCTGATGTGACTCTAGCAGACAAGGCCTGGCCTATCCCCCCAGGAAGGCCCTGCGGAGGCAGCGCTCCAGGATCTGCCAGTAGGTCAGCCGGGCCACCGCCCGGTCCGCTACCAGGGGCAGCTCGGTGAGGACTTCCCCGCCGGAGGTTACCACCATGCGGCCCACCTGCTGTCCCTCCTCCACCGGAGCGGACAGCTTTTCCTCCAGCTCCACCTGGACTTCCATGGCGTTCACCTTCTCCTTGGGGGCCAGAATGGCGGCGTCTCCCTGGAGCTTCGGGGTGACGGCAGGGGCGTCCCCCAGCTCCACCGGGATGGGCGTCAGGGGCTCGGGGGGCTGGGCCTGGGCCAGGGAATAGGCGGCGAAGCCGTAATTGAGGAGGGTCTTGGCCCCCTCGAAGCGCTGGGTGGAGGTGGGGGACTTGAGGATGACGGCGATGAGTTCCATGCCGTCCCGCTCCGCCGTGGCGGAGAGGCAGTAGAGGGCGCTGTCCGTGCTGCCTGTTTTCAGGCCCGTGGCCCCCTGGTAGAAGCGGATGAGCTTGTTGGTGTTGCTCAGGCCGAATTCGCCGCCCCGGAGGGTATCCATCCAAATGGTTGTGAAGCGGCGGATGTCCGGGTGGCGCAGGATCAGCTCCCGGCTCATGAGGGCGATGTCATAGGCGCTGGTGACATGGCCCTGGGTGGGGAGACCAGTGGGGTTGAGAAAATTGGTGTCGTTCATCCCCAGCTCTCCCGCCCGCTGGTTCATTTTTTCCACAAAGGCCTCGGCGCTGCCCGCCAGATGCTCCGCCAGGGCCACTGAGCAGTCGTTGGCGGAGGCCACGCAGACGGCCTTGAGCATCTCCTCCACGCTCATCTGCTCGTTTTCTTTCAGCCAGATCTGGCTGCCTCCCATGGAACAGGCGTAGGCCGAGGCGGTGACCATGTCGTCGTAGGACAGCGTACCGGCGTCAATGGCCTCCATCACCAGCAGGATGGTCATGATCTTGGTGACGCTGGCGGGCTCCAGAGGCTGATGCTCGTTAACGGCGTAGAGGACTTCGCCGGTGGTCTTCTCCATCAGCAGGCATGCCCCCGCCTCCACCGCCAGCGATTCCGCCCGGGCCGGCAGCGCCAGGAGCAGCGTCAGAGCCCCGGCCAGCAGACCGGAAATGATCTTTTTCATACCATATCCCTTCCTTTTTCCGCGTTTCCCTGTTTTTTCAGGATTCTGCTTCTATGATTATGCGGGGAGGGAAAATCAAATGACAATTCCGGCAAATTTCGCCTTGCATTCCGGAGAGAAGTCTGCTATAATAGCCTCGTTCCAGAAACGCAGGGTTAGTACATCGGTAGTACATCGGCTTCCCAAGCCGAGGAGGCGGGTTCGATTCCCGTACCCTGCTCCAGTAAGAAAGCCTGTAACCGCAATGGTTACAGGCTTTTTCTTATGCTCTTTTTCGGGCGTTGACCCTTTACAGGTTTGCAATACCCTTTATGTATGCCTCCATACGGGCCGCGCTGGCCTGCTTCATCTGGTCGGTAACGTGGCCGTACACGTCCAGAGTAAAGGATGCTGTGGCGTGTCCCAGATTGCCCTGCACGGTCTTGATATCGTCCCCGGCTCTGATGGAGGCAACGGCGAAGCTGTGGCGGAGATCGTGGAAGCGGGCATCCGGCAGGCCAATAGAGGCAACCACGCGCTTGTAGTTCTGGTATACGGTGTGGTGGCAGAGATGCCCGCCTGCTTCATCGGTGAACACCAGGCCACTGTCCTCCCAGAGCGGACCCGCCCGCAGCCGCCACTCCATCTGCCGCCTGCGCTGGGCTTGCAGCAGGCTCATGACGAAGGGAGCCGGAGCAACCACCCGCCCTTTGCCGTTTTTGGTGGGGACCAGGCGGTAGATGCTGCCGCCGGTGGTGGTTTTCTGGAGCTGCTTATTGACGGTTACAGTCCCTCGCTGGAAGTCCACGCAATCCCAGTTCAGGCCCAGGACCTCACCCTCCCGCATGCCAGTGAATAGCGTGACCAGGAACAGCGTTTCGTAGCGGTGACCCTTTACAGCCTCGATAAACCGCGCTGTGTCGGCTTCATCCAGAGGCCGCAGCTCCTTGTGTTCTACTCTGGGAAGTGTGCAGGCATCGGCGGGATTGAAGCGGAGGTACCCCACGGTAACGGCCTGCTGGAGGGCCTTGTGGAGAATGCCGTGGACGTTCTTGATGCTCTTGGCAGACAGGCCGGGCCTGTCCCCGCTGGGCTGGCTCATGGAGTTGTAGAAGCTCTGGATCGCGGGAGTGGTCAGCGCGTCAAGCTTGAGTGCCCCCAGAGCTGGGCGAATGTGGTTCCTGATCTGGCACTGGTATGCCTCCACAGTTCGTGGCCGGACGTGGTTCAAATACTCCGCTGTCCAGATGTCCAGCCACTGCCCCAGGGTCATTTTGCTGGGGGCCTGATAAGTGCCGTTGTCAACCTCCGCAACTGCTTGGGCCAGCTTCTGCCGGACCTCCTTCTGGGTGGAGCCGTAGACGCTGCGCTGGATCTGTTTGCCGGTGCCGGGGTCCCGGCCTACGGTGAAACGGGCTTCCCAGCGTCCATCCGGACGCTGCCGGATCGTGCCGCCGCCCTGGGCGGCTCTGGTGCTTTTTCTTGCCATTGCAATTCCTCCTTATTTCTGGTATGATAGGAGGGCAGTTAGGCCGAGCAAAGTCTACTGCCCTATAGCCGTCCTCGGTGTGTCAGCGCCGGGGGCGGTTTTTGTAGCTATAGAGTTTTCTTTTCTTTGATTTCATTTAACCATTTGACGTATTCGCCTTTTGTTTTTTCTCCGCTTCTTATACTTGCTTCCCATCTTTTCTTTTCACTTTTGAAATAATCAAACATTTTTTTATATGCAAGAATATCGGGATTTCGCCGGACAAGCATCTGCTTTGCGCTATATACATTTCTTGCCAATTTTGTAACTTCATCGGCTTTGAGTTTTTCATACCATATTTATCGTTTATCCCCACTTGCATATCCTCCCCGGTAGGGAATGCCGTCACAGTGTCGATCACTACCGCGCTGAAGCCGCCGATAGCCGCAGTCTGACAAGCGCTCAGAGCATCCTCCAGAGTGTCTACGTTCAGCAGATACAATTCCCGCCCTCTGAGTATGTACGGGCTCAGGCCGTGGTCAGCGTCTGCGTACAGGACCGCCCCACCGGTCCGCTGGGCCAGATGGAGCGCGAGGGCTGTCTTGCCGCTGCCATCGTTCCCGTGGATCTCCACGATTCGGCCCCGGGGGATGCCGCCGCCGGTCACAGCGTCAAGCTGGGGGATGCCGGTAGATATGATCTCCTGCGGAGCTGTCCCATAACCGATATTGGCCTCACAGGTCTGGTTGATGGTTTCCAATAAAGCTGTTTTCAAAATCAAATTTCTCCTTGTAATTCACCGGGGGCCGTGGTACACTAAAGGCACCAGGGCCCCCGTGGTTTTGGTGTGCGGCTCTTATCCCTTTGCTTTGGTCGGCGGTTGGGATAGGGGCCTTTTTCATTGTTGGGGACTGGGGGTATAATTACCCTCGGCGGATTGGTGGTGCAATTTCCCGCCCTGCTGGTTGGGGAGTTTTTTGAAATTAGCCGCCCTTGCCGCCCTCTGTTCGTCTGTCAGTTTAATATTCGGATTCTTACCAAATCGGTAGGGGTATAGGGGGCAGTCAGCACAGGGACAAAGCTCCACCTCGTTGCGCTGCCCACAGCAACAGTCTAGACACTTGGCCCGGATGGCCTTGACCGGCGTCAGCATAGCGGACCTCCTTACACGCTGAGGACAAAGCGGGTGGTCGTGGTCTGGCGGCTGTACTGACCGTAGAGGTCGGCGTGGTCGGCCTTGAATGCCTTGCTGTCAAACCGGCTGCTGCTGACGTTCTTCCACGTGGCCTTCCAGCCGTCCCCCTGGAGGACTTCCGCGCCCTGCTCCACCATTGCGGTCTTGAGCTTGTCGGTCAGAGCCTCAGCCTCTGCCTGCAGCTCCTCGATCATCTGCCGGACGCTCATCAGGTCCCGGGCGGTGCTGTTCAGTTCGTTCATGCTCATCGTGATTTCTCCTTTCGATTTTGTGGACCCGGGGCGTGAGTCCGTTTGGCCTACTGGGGAATGCGTTTCCCGGGTCCTGTGGTTTGTATGGGAACGGGGCCGGGCGGCTTCTGTAGCGGCTCTTTGCGCCATATCCGGTTCCGATTTAAGGGCGGGCTTTGTATCGCGTCCCCCTGTTCCCTCCTGACATGATTATAATAGCATATATCCGACTAGATATCAATGGGCACATCCGCCAAATATAGTCGTAGATATTTGGCTATTATGTGTATAGTCGTAGATAGATTTCTGTGGTATAATCATGGTAAAGGTGGAGAAGAATGCCCAATATCCGGGCCTCCCCCGGAAAGGAGAAAGGCCATGCCAGAAAAGACAGAGGCACAGAAGCGGGCGCAAAAGAAATATATGTCCAGTTTTGTAGAAATCAAGGTCAGAATGACCCCTGAGAAGCGTAGCATCATACAAGACCATGCACGCGCTATGGGAGAGAGTACCACTGTGTTTATCAACCGGGCGATACAGGAGACTATGGAGCGGGACAATGACGTTCTAGACCCCTCTGAGGGCCGGAGAGAGGGTAATCAGGAAAAGGAGTGAAGAATCATGGCATTACCAGCGAAGAAAGAGCGGTACACGTTTGCCGATTGCCTCGACTGGGGCGAGGATGAGCGGATAGAGATCGTCAACGGAGAGGCCGTCATGATGGCCCCGCCGTCCAGGGTCCATCAGAAAATCAGCGGGGAGATATTTCGGCAGCTTGCCAATTATCTGGAGGGCAAAAAGTGTGAAGTCTATTCGGCCCCGTTTGGGGTTCGGTTGTTTGAACAGGCCGGGGATGCTCCGGAAGATGTTGACACGATGGTAGAGCCGGATATATCCGTGGTGTGCGACAGAAGCAAGCTGGACGAACACGGATGCAAGGGCGCGCCTGACCTGGTGGTTGAGGTTCTTTCCCCATCCTCCCTGCGGCATGACCAGCTTGTGAAGCTGGGCTTATACCAGCGGGCAGGGGTCCGGGAATATTGGATCGTCAATCCGGAAGACAAGACGATCCGTGTCATGCTCTTGAATAGCGGCATTCTCCAGCCCCACGAGGTATATACCCACAGTGATATCGCACGGGTCAATGTGCTGGAGGGATGCTTTGTTGATATGGGCAAAGTGTTTTTTGAATAGGCGTTGAAAGGTGCATGAGGAAAGGACCGGGGACTATATCCCCGGTCCTCCGTTTCTGACCCTTATTTTGACCCTTTAGCCGTTTGACGAAGCTTTACAGCATTTGCCGCCGAAAACTGGAAACCATTGCAAACGCTGGATTGCCCTGACTGTATTTTACGGCATTTTCACTGGTACGAATAATTCGATTCCCGTACCCTGCTCCAGTAAAAACCGCCGTATCTGTTTGAGATACGGCGGTTTTCTTATGAAAACTGGCAGATTTTGCTGCTAAATGTTATATAGAAGAATGGCTGAAAGCGGTACTACCCCACCAACTGACCCCTTACAGGATTTTTTCTTACCCATTTAACCCGTTTGGATGCGGCGGATATCGTCACGATAGTTTCCGGTCAGGCTTACGGCAGTATTTGCCGGACATATATTCCGGGGAAAAGCCGGCAGTGGAGGTGCTGCCGGGGGTTATACGGCAGTCGTTGGGGACGTGGGGGAGCCCTCCGGCAGCTTGCCCGCGCTGCGGTATAGGTAGGTCACAATATTGGCTCGCGGGGACATGTTGCCGGGATCAAATGCTGCGCCGGTATCCTCCAGCAGGCCGGTGGCGTCCGCCCAGGCTACCGCAGGGGTGTAGTAGTCATATGGGAACTGCCCTGCAAGGCGGCTGTACCCGGCCAGGGGCTCGCCGCTGGCCCGCCAGAGGAAGGTCACCACGTGGCCGTTGGTGCAGGTGGTGTCGGGGCTGAAAGCAGCGGGGGAAGTGCCGGAGGTAACGCCGTTTTCATAGGCCCAGAGAACCGCCTTGTAATAGTAGTCCGATGCTTTGACATCCCGGAAGGGGTTGACGGCCGTTTCCGGCTCCGGTTCGCCCTGTGCCCGCCAGAGGAAGGTCACCACCTGCCCGCGGGTGCAGGCAGAGTAGGGCGAAAAGGCGGTGGGTGTGGTGCCGGCGGTGACGTTGTTCTGATAGGCCCACAGCACCGCATCCGTATAGTAGACGCCGGAGGGAACGTCCGTGAAGGGATTGCCGCCGCCGGAGGGCGTGGTGCCGGTTGGAGCGGTGGGCTTCTCCACAGCGCCGGGGTCCGGGTCCGGAGCCTGGGCGGTGCTGAAAAATTCCACCTGATAGGTAAACGGTACGGGTCCGCCCTTTTTCGACTTCAGCCCCTGGATTTCCACGGTGTAAATACCCTCGTATTTTGTCACGCCGTCGGGGCGGAAGATGATGCAGTTATCAACGCCGTAGCTATCGTGGTTTATGTTGAAGTATGCGCCGGAGCCGCTGGGCGCATAGCTGTCCCTTCCGGAGAAGGTCCAGACCTTTTGGTCGGAATCCCGCGTCAGTGTGACGGTAATGTCAGATGCTTTGGGCGCATTATATAAAGAGGGGTTCAGCGTGACGCTCCAGGCGGTAGAGGCGGTAAATCCCCCGATGTCGTTGGGGAAATACCCGGCGGAGGGCCAGCCGTAGGAATCGTAGCTGACGGAGGAGGAGGAACGGCTTCCCCGCTCAAAAACCTTCTCGTCGGAAAAACGTCCGTAGCCGCTGCCGTTCTCCACATAGCCGAAGCCTACCTTGTTCAGGGCCGGGCTGAGCTGCCAGCGGCGGTGTCCGAGCCTGTCAACGTTGCTGGCGTCGGAATCGTCCATCCATCCGTCCACAGCGGTGAACAGTGTCCGCCCGGCGTAGAGGTTGCTGGAATGTGTGGCGGAGTAGGCCTTGTCGTAAAAGCTCTTGTCCATGTCCGAGGGCCGCTCGGGCGTGTGGCTGAGGGTTCCCAGCCTGCCCAGAATCACCGCCCCGTACTGGGAGGATTCACACCAATCCTTGTCCAGCCGGGCGGCGGGCATACCGGCAATACGCCGCAGGGCGTTCAGCCGGTCCAGCGCGGCCTGGAGGGCGGCATCGGAGAGCTTGCCCGCCGCATAGGGGGCGGAGCAGCTGGGCTGGAAATCAAAGACCTCGCCGGAAAAGGAGGCGGGATTTGCCGCCAGCAGGTCGATGATCTCCTGCTTGCTCAGCCGGGGCATGTCCGGAGAGCCGGCGGCGCAGGTTCCGTTTGACGGAGTTTCCTGCTCCGCGGGCTTCAATTTGGGCAGGACGCTGATGAGTTCTTCCTGACCGCAGGAGGCGCAGGTTCGGTAGGTCCGTCCCTCCTTCCCGGCAGTTGCGGGCTCGGTCTGCGTTTCTCCAAAGGCGTGGGCCGTTTTGGGCAGCCTGACCGCCCGGGTCTGGCCGCAGAGCTGGCAGGTGCTGACGGCCTCTCCCTCCCGCAGGCAGGTGGCCGGTAGGGTGACGGCGGGCTCTTCGGGCCACAGATGGACGCCGCCGGTACAGGACCCGGCCTGGGGACCGTCCTCGGGCGGGACGGCATCGGGCTGGGCCGCCGCGTCAGTATCCAGCTTGGGAATGCTCTCCGTATACTTGTGGCGGCAGTCCATGCACTCATATTGGCGGATGCCCTCCCACTGGGCGGTGGGCTGCCGGGTGACAGACTCCGTATAGCGGTGTCCGAGAGCGGAAGCGGTATTCAGCGTCTCGCTGGTGCGGCAGTAGGCGCACTCTCGGGTAAATTTTCCGTCAGATTTGCAGTCGGGATTAGACCAGCGGTAGCGCCAATAATGGGTATGATCCTGGGCGGTGGGTGTGGAGGAGGACGACATGTATGTATCGTAATCCTCCTGGCGCAATACCGTCACGTGAACGACCGCCACGGGCTTTTGTGGATCGCCCGGATCCTTGGCGGCTGAGTAGGTAATGTCCGCAGTACCGGGATTGCAGCCGTAAAAATACTGAGCCCTGGTGGCAATGACCTGCCGGGTGCTGCCGGCGCTGGCTCCCGTGTTCGTGATTTCATGGGAGGAATGGAAGGGGCCGGGCAGCAGGGGTGTGGGCTGGTTCTCTCTGTCGTCCGGTATGGTGATATTGAACTCATAGAGGCCAACGGCGTTTTCCCCAAGGTATTCGCCGCACATGGGATTTGGCCGGTAGAGGCTGCCGCCGTCCGCCGCATACGCCGGCGGATGCGGAAGCAGGGACAAAAACAGGATGAGCGCCGAGGCCAGGGACAGCATTTTTTTCTTCATGTGAACGACCTCCTCTTACTTTTATAAACACAGGTTCTAAAAGTATACCGCAAAATTTGGCAGATAGCAACTTATTTCCGCAGCTTCGCCCAAAACAGCGGAAAAGGAGGGGAAAAGAGGGCTGCTGCATTGAAAAAATTTCTGTTTCCTTTCAGCCGCTTGGGTTATGGAAAGGAGGCAGCCACTGGAAAATGGCGGGTGACGAAAGATGGAAGGAGAGAAAATTCATTTTGAGGGGAAAATAGACCCGGCAGACTTGATTTTTGTGGGTTCTATAGAGATTCCTCGATGGAGCTATGAAAGTTTTGACTATTTTGGCGTCAGATTTAACAGAGGCGTTATTGACAAAGTCTGTTTTTTTCAGTATAATATTGTCCGGGAAATTGCCATTTTCTGCGTGGCCTGCCTGGTAACGGACCGACCACATTTTTTTGGAAAATGACAGTTCAACGCTTTAATATATTAAAGCCGGCAGCCGCACGGCGGCTGCCATAGTCTCTGCTCTCCCTCGTATTTAGCCGGGACGAAACGGGCCTGACGCCCGCCTGGTACTGGTTAAAGATAATTCTGAACAGGAGGAAAATTATGAAAAAGAAGTTTCTGAGCCTGGCTCTCGCGCTGGTTATGCTGCTGAGCCTGGCCGCCTGCGGCGGAGACAACAACACGCCTGCCACAGACGGCAACAAGAACCCCGACACTCCCCCCACGGAGGACAACAACACGGGAACCCCTGCGGAGCCCGAGGGGTTTCAGCCTGTTACCTATGAGGACAGCGTGGTGTACGACGCTATTCTGGGAGACTACTACAAGGCGCTCCTTGAGGCCCAGGCCGTCTTGGACGACAACGACAAGATGTTTGCCCTGTACGCTATTGCGGAGGCCAAGCTGCTGGAGAGCGGCGTGCTGTTCCCCTACTACAGTGACGGCGGCAGTTACGGCGTCACCCACATTGTCCCCGGCTCCATTCCCACGGTTATGTGGGGCAGCGACAGCGACCGTTTTGAGAACGCCATTCTCACCAACGAGCTGCTGAAGGTCACCGACCGCCAGGCCCTGAAGGCCATGTGGAACGAGCTGGCCGGTACCGGCACCTTCGAGGAAGAGGCCAAGAAGTACCTGTCCGAAAACGGCTATACCCTTAACAACGAGTTCGTGTACGCCTACAGCTCCGATCCCGAACACTGGGATACCCTGGCTGCCTGGACCAACACTGTTAACGAGCCCGTCTGCCTGACCGTGGACAGCTTTGCCAAGTATGACATGGAGAACACCCTCCAGCCCGCCCTGGCGGAGAGCTGGGAGGTTTCCGACGACGGTCTGACCTGGACCTTCCATCTCCGTCCCGGTCTGAAGTGGGTGGACTCCCAGGGCCGTGAGGTCGCCGATGTGAAGGCCGACGACTGGGTGGCTTCCCTGCAGCACTCCTGTGACAACATCGCGGACAGTGCCGCTCCCGTACCCGCTCCCATGATTGTCAACGCCTATGAGTACTCTCTGGGCGAGGTGGCCGACTTCTCCGAGGTCGGCGTGAAGGCTGTGGACGATCTGACCGTGGAGTACACCCTGGTTCAGCCCGTGCCCACCTTTGAGAGCATGCTGACCTACTGCGGCTTCTTTACGCCCCTGTGCCGCAGCTATTATGAGTCCCAGGGCGGTACGTTCGGCGCTGATTTCGATCCCACTGCCGACAGCTACCTCTACGGCACCGACAGCGATCACATTGTCTACTGCGGTCCCTATCTGGTCAACAGCTACACCGAGCAGAACTCCATCGTGTTCGTTGAGAATCCTACCTACTGGGATGCAGGCAACCTCAACGTCAACAAGGTCACCTTCCGCTACTATGACGGTTCCGACCCCCTGGCCACCTATAACGATGTCATGGCCGGCAAGCTGACCAGCGCCGGTCTGGGCACCTCCGCCCTGCAGAAGTGCCGCGAGGATGGCCAGTTCGAGGAGTACGGCAACTACACCAGCGCCCTGTCCGGCACCACCCGCTATGGCGTTGTGAACGTCAACCGCCAGATCTTCCACAACTTCAACGATGAGAAGGCTGCCGCTTCCTCCATTGAACACGGCAGCGTGGACACCCTGGACCGTGAGAACGGCGTGTTTGTGGCCGACGCCAGCATCGTGGACGCCGCAGCCATCACCCACTCCGCCATGAACAATCTGGACTTCCGTATGGCTCTGGCCAGGGGCTGGGATCAGGCGTCCTACCATGCTCAGATGGTGGGCGACGAGCTGAAGTACGTCTCCCTGCGCAACACCTTCAACCCCGGCAACTTCGTGAAGCTGGACAACGACACTACCGTTCAGATCAACGGCACTGACACCACCTTCCCCGCCGGTACCTACTACGGCGAGATCGTTCAGGCTCAGATGACCGCCGACGGTTCCACCATCAAGGTGTGGGATCCCACTCTTGATGAAGGCGCCGGTTCCAGTGACGGTTTCGACGGCTGGTACGACATGGACGAGGCCCGGGCTCACATGGCCAAGTTTGTGGAAGCTATGGCCGCTCAGGGCGTGGAGATCTCCAAGGAGAATCCTGTCCAGATCGACTATATCTACTACACCGCCGTTGAGAGTTTTGTCAACCGCGCCAATGCCTACAAGCAGAGCATTGAGAACTCCCTGGAGGGCCTGGTGCAGGTCAACCTGGTGGGCGTGGAGACCGCTGCGGACCTGAATAACTCCGACTACTACAACAAGACCGGCGCCGAGAGCAACGGCGATATCGGCATCGGCAAGGCCTGGACTCCCGACTACGGCGATCCTGCTTCCTTCGTAACGCTGTTCCTCCCCGAGGGAGACGGCTATATGTGCAAGAACCTGGGTCTGTGGTAAGCCGGATCTCAGGACTGATCTAAGCATCAATATCTGACTGCGCGTGCAGGAGAGTGGTGTGCGTGCCATTCTCCTGCACGCCTTTTTTGGATAGACTGAATGTTTGCCAGCGGATTTCTGAAGCGAGAAAAAGGCCAAGACCTTTTCTCCCTCCTTACGGGGGAGGGAACGGACCGAAATATACCATTCCCTCCCCCGCGAGGAGGGGGAAAAAGAGAAGTTAGGTGCGTGAACGATTATGGGAAAATATATTGCTAAACGCTTACTCTACGGCGCGCTTTCCGCTGTCGCCGTTGTCGCCATCGTTATGGTGATGATCTATTCCATGCTTGACCGGATGCAGATATTTGCCAGTGATCCCAGTTTCAGCCGCCAGACCTCCAATACCCGGGAAACATACTGTTATGCCAAGTGGGAGCAGTACGGGTATCTGGATTATGTGACCTATCAGGACTGGCTGACCGAGCTGGTCCAGAAGGGGGAGCTGGACACGGAGACCCGGGATAAGGTCGCAAGCATCGCCCGGAAGGAGGCCAGCGAGTCTCCGGAGGTGGCGGAGTACACCGCAAAATTCAGAGAGTACTATGAATCCCGGGGCTACACCGTCACCCGGCTGGACGCACAGATGAACGGCAAGCGGCTGGTCAGCGGCGGCCAGCAGGCCCTGTTTGCCGCCAAGGACAAGAGCCTGGCGGAGCGGATCTGGAAGTACTTTACCGGCCTGATCTTTATTGATAACATCCACAACACGCCGGAGGTCCAGGGGGAGCGGGGCCTGACCTTCACATGGCACGACCCGGCTTATGGCGGGGAAAAGTTCTCCCCGGCCATTCTGGGCAACGGCACGGTCCATAAGTACCTGCTGTATATGGACAACCAGTTTCCCTTTATCCATCAGAATATAGCTACTATCCGTCTGGGTATGTCCTACTCGGTGAACACCGGTGTGGACGTATTTGAGACGATGACAAAAACCCAGGGCGCCTATGTGAAGTCCACAGTCTCCTATCCCACAGGACTGGTGGAGGAGAGCGCGGACGATCTGCACAGCGCCACCTATGTTCAGGGCTCCCATGAGATCAGCGCTTTGAATCAGGCGCGCTTCAACGACGACTACACCAACGTGAGTACCGTCAAGAGCGGACTGTCCAAAATGGGCTACTCCTTTGTCAATGGCATTATCTCCACCATTCTGGCCTATGTGATCGGCCTGCCTCTGGGCCTCCAGATGGCGCGGCACAAGGACGGATGGGCGGATAAGCTGGGCACCGCCTATATCATCTTCCTTATCGCAGTGCCCTCCCTGGCCTATATCTTCATGTTCAAGGCCATCGGCGGCGCGGTTTTCCACCTGCCCACCAGCTTTGATCTGGAGTCGAAAAGCAAGCTGATGTTCGTTCTGCCGATCGTGTCCCTGGCGCTGCCCGCCATTGCCAATCTGATGAAGTGGATGCGCCGGTATATGATTGACCAGATGAACTCCGACTACGTGAAGTTCGCCCGCTCCAGCGGCCTGTCGGAGGGCGAGATCTTCGCTAAGCATATCTGGAAAAACGCGGCCATTCCCATTCTCCATGGCATTCCCGCCTCCATCATTTTTTCTATGGTAGGGGCTATTATTACCGAGCGTGTGTACGTGGTCCCCGGCGCCGGCAACCTGCTGACCGAGGCCATCAACAAGTACGACAACGGCGTTATCGTGGGCGTTACCCTGTTCTACGCCGTGCTGTCGGTGATATCCATTATTCTGGGCGACGTTCTCATGGCAACGGCCGATCCCCGCATTTCCTTTACGTCGAAGGGTAGGTGAGCAGTATGGAATATGATTACAGCAAATTGGGCCTGACCAATGAGGAGCTTTTCTCCGAATACAGCCACAGCGACCTGGAGTCGGAAAAGATCACCGCTCCCCGGTATTCCTACTGGCATTCCGTATTCCGGGTGTTTTTCCGGAAAAAGATCAACATTGTCATTCTGAGTCTTCTGGCTTTCATCATTGCGTTTGCTTATATCTATCCCGCAGTGACGGACTTCGATCCCTACAAGAACCTGCTGGACCCCGCATCAAAGCACCTCTCCCCTGCCGCGGCCATTCAATACTTTGGTCCCCATATTGAGTATATCCTGGGCACCAACGGCTCCGGCAAGGCCACCTTTGACGCCATCTGGAACGGCGCGCAGATATCCATCTCTCTGGCGTTCCTCTGCGCCGCTATCAATATGACCATCGGCGTTATCGTGGGCGCGATCTGGGGCTTCTCCAAGAAGGTGGACGCGTTTATGATGGTGGTGTACAACATCATCGGCAATGTGCCCTATATCCTGTTGATCTCGGTGCTGGTGCTGGTGTTCTCCGCCAGCTTCTGGACCATGGTATTTGCCTTGACGGTCATCGGCTGGCTGAGTATCGCCGCCTTTATCCGTACCCAGGTTATCATCATCCGGGACCGGGAGTATAACCTGGCTTCCCGGTGCCTGGGGACCTCCACGGTGAAGATTGCGCTGAAGAACATCCTGCCCTTCATGACCAGCGTCATCGTCACCCTGCTGGCTACGGAGATCCCGTCTTATATCTCCTACGAGGTGTTTCTGGCGTATATCGGCATGGGTATTTCCGACATGTCTCTGGGCCGCCTGATCTTTGAATCGGAGCCCTCCATGCTTACCCCTGGCTGGGAGCTGGAGTTCTGGAGCCCGGTGGCGATCTCCGCAATCATCAGCATTGTGCTGTACGTGGTGGGTCAGAACCTGGGCGACGCGTCCGATCCGCGGACGCATATGTAAGGGAGGGAGAGCAGTATGGCAGAAGAGAAAAAAGTATTGCTGTCCGTCCAGGACCTGTGGGTCAAGTTCCGGGTTCGCGGCCGTCAGCTGACCGCCATCCGGGGCATCTCCCTGGATATCTTCGAGAACGAGTCCATCGCCATCGTGGGGGAGTCCGGCTCGGGCAAGAGCGTGTTTACCAAAACCTTCGCGGGGATGCTGGACTCCAACGGCTTTGTCAGCCAGGGGAGCATCATCTTCAATGACGAGGAGCTGGTGGATACCCACGTCAGGCTGACCTCCTCCGCCCGGCGGATGATGAGCGGCGCGCTGAAAAAGCTCAACGCCGCCGCTAATCTGGAGCTGGGCGCGGGCACCTATCAGAAGATTCTGGCCCTGGAGAGCGAAAAGCGGGAACACAGCAGCCTCACTGAGGAGGAAAAGGTCAAGGCTAAAGAGGAGTACGACGCCCTGATGGCCAAGCGCACCGACGCGTTCAATCTGAAGCAGACCTTTGACAGCAGCAAGGAAAAGGATAAGATCCGGGAGACCGACCGGCTCATTGCGGAGTATGATGAGCAGATCAAGGCTCTGGAGAAGAAGGAAAAGCAGCTGGAACGGGAGCGCAAGGCTGCCGCCGCCGGAGACACGGCGTTTCACAAGCGCTATGAGGAGCGCCACGCCGCGCTGAAGGCCCAGTACGAGCAGGAGATCAAGGGTACGCCCTCCCCGGCGGCCTATCAGCGCAATGAGATCCTGGTCAAGGAGATCTACCTCTCTGTGGGCCGCTACGGCCTCCGGCAGCGGGTGCAGTATATGCACCAGCTGACCAAAGCGCTGGTGAAGGCTATGCAGCTGGGTGTGGATCTGAACGACGATAACCAGCGAAATCTCATTTTTGATGATATCACCTTCCGGGTCCGGTACCTGGACGAGACGGCGGAGGCCCTCCACGGCGTCTGCGTTCTGAACCTGGCCAAGGTGAAGTATGCAAAGGACTGGTGCCAGATCCGGGGCCGCCGGATCGCCACCGTCTTCCAGGACCCCATGACCAGCCTGAACCCCATTATCACCATCGGCAAACAGATTTCCTCCATCATCCTTATGCACCAGAACTGCACCGAGGCGGAGGCCCGCCGCCGGGCGCTGGAGCTGATGCGGAAGGTGGGCATCCCCAAGGCGGAGGCACGGTTTGACGACTATCCCTTCCAGTACTCCGGCGGTATGCGCCAGAGGATCGTCATCGCCATCGCCCTGTCCTGCCAGCCCAAGATCCTGATCTGCGACGAGCCGACCACCGCCCTGGACGTAACCATCCAGGCACAGATCCTTCAGCTCATCAAGGATCTGCAGAAGGAATTCAATTACACCATCGTCTTCATCACCCACGACCTGGGGGTGGTAGCCAACGTGGCCGACCGGGTGGCGGTGATGTACGCCGGGCAGATCGTGGAGCTGGGTACGGTGGAGGAGGTCTTCTACGATCCCCGCCATCCCTATACCTGGGCGCTGCTCAGTTCCCTGCCCCAGCTGGCCCAGAAGAACACCAAGCTCTACTCCATTACCGGTACGCCGCCCTCCCTGTATAATCAGATCGTGGGCGACTCCTTCGCTCCCCGCAATCCGCACTGCCTGAAAATCGACACGCTGCTGGAGCCGCCGATGTTCCGGGTGACGGATACCCATTACGCCAAGACCTGGCTGCTGGATCCCAACGCCCCCAAGATCGAGAAGCCGGAGGGCATCCAGGATATCCATGAGAAGCTGATCCGCGCGTTCAATATTTAGGGGGGAGGAGAAAACCGTGGCTACACTGAAACAAGAAAATCAGGCCCGTTCCGGCCGCCTGCCGGAGCATGGGCCTATGGCAGAAAACGGCAGGGAAATTCTGCTGTCCCTGAAAAATGTGGACATTACCTTCGGCAAGGGGGACGACGCGGTCCGCGCCGTTCAGGACGCTTCCTTTGACATCTACAAGGGGGAGACCTTCTCCCTGGTGGGCGAGTCCGGTTCCGGCAAGACCACCATCGGCCGCGCCGTCATCCGGGTCAATCCCCTGGCGGGCGGTGAGATCGACTACAAGGGCGTCCGCATTTCCGGAAAAATCCCTCACGCCCTGGACCGGGAGGTCATCCGCAACATCCAGATGGTCTTCCAGGACCCCGCCGCGTCCCTGAACGAGCGGGCCACCGTGGACTATATCATCTCCGAGGGCCTCTATAACTTCCACCTCTTTGAGAACGAGGCCGATCGGGTTCGGAAGGTGGAGGAGATGATCGAGGAGGTGGGTCTGCTCCCGGAGCATCTGACCCGCTATCCCCACGAGTTTTCCGGCGGACAGCGCCAGCGCATCGGCATCGCCCGGGCCATGGTCATGGAGCCGGAGCTGGTGGTGGCCGACGAGCCGATTTCCGCTCTGGACGTGTCCATCCGCGCCCAGGTGCTGAACCTGATGAAGAAGTTCCAGGAGGAGAAAAACCTCACCTACCTCTTCATCGCCCACGACCTGTCGGTGGTGCGCTTCATCTCCGACCGGATCGGCGTTATTTACAAAGGGCGGATCGTGGAGATCGCGGAGGCGGAGGAGCTGTTCAACTTCCCCCTCCACCCCTACACCCGCTCTCTGATCTCCGCCATCCCCATCCCCGATCCCAAGCTGGAGAAGAACAAGGCGCTGTACACCTATGATCCCTCCATCCATGACTATTCCCAGGACAAGCCGGAACTGGTGTGCATCGGTCACGACCACTATGTATATGGCAGCAAGAAGGAGATCGAGGGATACAAGGCCGTCCGGGAGCAGGGCATCCCCGTCAAGCCCATCAAGATCCTGGACCCGAACGATCCGGAGCAGAGCCTCCATCATCAGGAGGCGGAGGCGGACAAAGCCGCAGAGGAGGAGTTCCTCGTCCATCCCACCCACGACACAGGCAGCATCTGGTATATGATCCTCTCCTTCTTCCTGCCGGTCCTGGGACTCATCGGAGCCCTGCTCTTCAAGAAGTTCCGCCATACCCGGAACTACAAGCAGTGCCGGAAGGGCGCTGTCGCAGGCTTTGTGGTGCTGGGCGTGATCGTGCTGCTCTTCCTGCTGCTGCTGTGGGGAGTCGTGGCCTAGCTTGAAACGGACGAGCAAGGGCGGGCTGCCCCGTCCGCAGCCGGTGGAATCCATCGAGCTGAACAACGAGCATACAGGGCGGCGTCTGGCGCTGATGCTCCTGTTTCTGGCGGCGGGCCTGATATTCCTGGGGTATGCCGTTATGCAGATGCTTACGCCGCAGTCGGAGTGGATTACGGTGGAGGCCGGCACCAGCGGCGGCGCCAGCAGCGCCTCGGAGTTTGAATTCATCTACCGTCTGGGTGGAGGAGAGGCATCGCCCACCGCGGAGCGGAGAGCGCTGTCAGCGCTGTATACCGAGCTGAGCCGGAATGCCTTTGAGGTCTTCCATAATCAGCTTGCCCTGGAGGGAGTCAATAACCTCTACGCGATCAACCGGCATCCCAACGAGGAGCTGACGGTGGACGGGGCGCTCTATGAGGCCTTCGCCGCCGTGGAGCGGAGCGGGAACCGGGCGCTGTACCTGGGACCGGTGTACGACCGGTACAGCGGACTGTTCTCCTGTGAGGACGACAGCCTGCTGGCAGACTTTGACCCCCGGCTCAGCACGGAAGTGGCCCGGGAGTACCAGGAGTATGCCGCCTTTGCCAACGATCCCCGGGCCGTTCGCGTAGAACTGCTGGGAGAGAACCGGATCCGGCTGTTTGTATCCGGGGAATACCTAGAGTATGCCGGCCGGGAGGGTATTGAAAGCTTTATTGACTTCGCCTGGATGCGCAACGCCTTTATTGCCGACTATCTGGCAGAGGAGCTGGCCGCCAAAGGATTCACCCGAGGGGTACTCGCAAGCTATGACGGATTTGTGCGCTGTCTGGACGGGTCCGGAGAGGCGTACAGCTATCAGGTGTTCGACCTGGTGGGGAGCGCGGCGTATATCGTGGCGGTGATGGAGTATCAGGGCCCCAGAAGCATGGTGAATCTGCGGGACTACCCCATCAATCTGCTGGACCAGGCGCGGTTTTACCGGCTGCGTACCGGAGAGGTCCGTACTCCCTATGTGGATACGGCGGACGGCGTGTGCCGGAACGCGCTCTCCAGTCTGACCTGCTATGCCGGAGATAAGGGCTGCGGGGAGATCCTGCTGGAGATGCTGCCGGTGTATATTGCCGGTGAGCTTCGGGAAGACGCTCTGGAGGCGCTGGCGGAGGAAGGGACCGACTTCGTTTACTGCGAGGATCAGGTCATCCATGCCAGCGAGGAGGCAGCGGCGTTTTCCCAGATTTATGAGGGCGGCGGAATGCGGTATACCGTGGCCCGGTAATATGTGCAAAAAGCGGCCCCATGAGGACGCCGGATTCTGCCGAAGAGGATTTGCAGGGTCCGGGGTATCATGGGGCCGCCTGTTTTGGAGCCGGGTACAAAGGCCGGAACGGGACCATGGAATTTGACAGCAGCCGTCCCCTGTGATAGAATAGAGCAAATTTCCCGCCCCATGACAGAACGAGGAGGATAAAACGATGGAGCTGATGCAGCGCAAAGACGTCCCGGAGGAACTGACCTGGGACCTGACGGCCATTTACGGCGATGAGGCGAAGCTGACCGCCGACATGGAAAATATCCGGCTGCTGACAGACGAGATTGAGAAGACCTGCAAGGGCAGTCTTGAAACCGCGGAGGCCATCCTGGCCTGCCTGGACAAATTCCAGGAGCTGGAACAGCTGCGAATCTTTGCGGCAAATTACTGCTATCTGTCCGCGTCCGTGGACTACGGCGATGCCGCCCTTCAGGAGCGGGACGAAGCCTTTTCCCGCCTGGATGCCCAGGTGAGCAGCCGCCTGAGCTTTATCGACAGCGAGATCATTGCCCAGGACGAATCTCTTCTGCGCGAGGCCATCGCCCGTGGCGGCCCCAGCCGGCCCTATCTGGAGGACCTGCTGCGGCAGAAGCCCTATCAGCTCCAGCCGGAGACCGAGCGCGTCCTAGCGGCCCTGCGCCCCGCCGTCAACGCGCCCTATCAGATTTATAACATGGCCAAGCTGGCGGACATGAAGTTTCCTTCCTTCCAGGCGGACGGCGAGGAGCATCCGCTGGGCTACTCCCTCTATGAGGACAAGTACGAGTACGACCCCCGCACCGATGTGCGCCGGGAGGCGTACAAGGCGTTCTACGGGAAGCTTCGGGAGTACGAGAACGTTACCGCCGCCGCCTATCAGGCCAACGTGCAGGGAGAGAAGATCATCGCGGATCAGCGGGGCCACAAGTCCGTGTTTGACTATCTGCTCTTCTGGCAGAAGGTGGACCGGAGTCTGTACGACCGCCAGATCGACCTCATCATGGAGAAGCTGGCCCCCCATATGCGGAAGTACGCCAAGCTCCTGCAAAAGATCCACGGTCTTGACAAAATGACCTATGCCGACCTGAAACTGCCGGTAGACCCGGGCTACGTCCCCCCGGTGACCATCGAGGAGTCTCAGAAATATATTGTGGAGGGCCTCTCCGTGATGGGAGAGGACTATCAGGAGATGATCCGCGCCGCCTACCGGGAACGCTGGGTGGACTTCGCCCAGAATCAGGGCAAATCCACCGGCGGCTTCTGCGCCAGCCCCTACGGCAGCCACTCCTTCATCCTTCTGAGCTGGCACGGGCAGATGAGCGACGTGTTCACTCTGGCTCACGAGCTGGGCCACGCGGGCCACTTCAAGGCGTGCAACGCCGCCCAGTCCGTTTTCGGCACCAACGTCTCCACCTACTTTGTGGAGGCCCCCTCCACCATGAACGAGCTGCTGCTGGCCCACTATCTGCTGAAAACCAACCCGGACAAGCGCTTCCGCCGGTGGGTCCTCAGCAACATGGTGGGGAACACCTACTACCACAACTTTGTCACGCACCTGCTGGAGGCGGCCTATCAGCGGGAGGTCTACAGGATCGTAGACGCCGGCGGCGGCGTCCAGGCCGAGACACTGAACCGGATCATGAAAGAGACCCTGGAAAAGTTCTGGGGGGACGCCGTGGAGCTGACCGAAGGGGCGGAACTGACCTGGATGCGCCAGCCACACTACTACATGGGCCTGTACTCCTACACCTACAGCGCGGGGCTCACGGTAGCCGCTCAGGTGTGCAAGCGCATTGAGGCCGAGGGCGCTCCCGCTGTGGAGGACTGGAAGAAGGTCCTGGCGGCGGGCGGCACCAGGACACCTTTGGAGCTGGCACAGATGGCGGGTGTGGACATCTCCACCGACACCCCCCTGCTGGACACCATCGAGACCATCGGCGGCTATATCGACGAGATCTGCCGTTTGACGGAAGAGCTGGCGTGACCGGCAGTCAAAAATGACGCCCCCCGAAGGGGAAGGCTTCACAGAGAAGAAAAGGGCAGGACAGTCCGCTGGGGACTGTCCTGCCCTTTTTCAACCGCGTTGACGATATCATCCATTTTGCCCATTGCCGGAAGCGCCCGGCCGTCCACCCCTCTTGGCAAGGACAAACTGCTCCAGATTTGTTCTGTGACCGTATTTTACAGAAGCGGTTTTATCCTTTTCGAGAATGAACTTGTTCATATCAAGACCATTCAGCGCGGCAATGGCGACCGCGTAATGGATCACATCCGCCAGCTCGTTCCCCAGCTGATGCTGCAAGTCTTCACTGCCATGGGCTTTTCGTCCCGCTTTTTTATTGAGAACTTCGGCGGTCTCGCCGATCTCTTCCACGAGCTTCATAAATAAACTCTGGTCGATCCCGCCGCTGCCATAGCAGTCGAGTAAATATGCTTCCAGTTCTTTTATCGTCACGTTCATAATATTGTTCCATCCAAATGCGATTTTGCGGATAAGCCCATTGGCGCGCTGCCTGTAAAGTCTTCCGGGGAGTCCGCCGTTTTCACGCCCGGACTGCCGTCAGGCTGTCCACAAACTGCCGCGCCAGCCTGGGGGACCGGCCTCCCCGGAGGAGGGCGAAGCGCTCCGCCGCCGCGTCTACCTCCGGTCCATCCACCCCCTGCCTCTGGGCAAGGGCGTGGACGATGGTCAGATAATCGTCCTTCCCCGGCCGCTGGAAGGTGACGTGCAGTCCGAACCGGTCCGACAGGGATACGGTCTCCTGCATGGCGTCGCTGCGGTGGACGTCGTCCCCCTCCCGGTCGGAGAACTTCTCCTTGACGATGTGCCGCCGGTTGCTGGTGGCACAGAGGATCACGTTGCGGCTGCGGGCAGAGACGGAACCCTCCAGCACCGCTTTCAGGGCGCTGTAGCTGTCGTCGTCCTTCCGGAAGGACAAGTCGTCGATGAAGAGAATGAATTTCAGGGGATTCCCGCTGAGTTCGTCCAGCAGGGCGGGAATGTGCCCCAGCTGATCCCGGCGGACCTCGATGATCCGCAGGCCCTCCCCCTTCAGGGCGTTCCCCGCCGCCTTGACGGTGGAGGACTTGCCGGTGCCCGCGTCGCCGGTGAGGAGCATGTTGGCGGCGCGACCGCCCTCCAGCAGAGCCCGGAGGTTGTCCAGAATCAGTCCCCGCTCCCGCTCGTAGCCCACCAGCTCCTCTAGACAGATGGTATCCGGGTGCCCCACCGGGACAATGCGCCCTTCACCGTCCAGACAGAACATATGGTGGCTGGCATAGACGCCCCAGCCGCACCGGCCCACATTCTCCAGCCTCTGCCGGTACAGCGCCGCCAGATCGATCTCCGATGTGCCGAACCGGGGCAGATACGCTCTGTAAGTCTCCAGCAGGGGCAGCGTCAGATCCTCCGGCGTCAGGTCCGCCGCCATTTGCAGGGTTTTCAGCTCCTCCTCCACGCTGTCCGTCAGATACGCCGGAGGCGTCTCCCCCCGGCCCACGGCCCGGATGCAGACGTTGTCGTCCTCCTCCACCAGCCGCTGGACGTACCGCGCCAGATTACCGCCGCCCCGGTAGAGCCGGGCGGTGAATTCTCCGTAGGCCCCCAGGGCATCCCAGGTCGCGCCGTCAATATTGTGCGCCAGACAGGCCAGCAGGGCCTTCACCACCGGATCGTCCAGCAGCGCCCGGAAGACGGCCAGAGCCTGAAGGCGGGATTCCAATGTGTGCAGTTTCATATCAGTTCACCACCGCCCCCGACGCGCCGCTGGATACCAGGGCGGCATAGCGTTTGAGGTAACCGGAAAGCTCCTTCTTTTTTGGCGCGAAGTCCCGCATCCGCGCCGCAAGCTCCTCCTCGCCGACCAGCAGCTCCAGCCGATTGCCGGGGATGTCGATGCGGATGATATCCCCCTCCCGGACCACGCCGATGGGGCCGCCGCTGGCGGCCTCCGGGGATACGTGGCCGATGCAGGCCCCCCGGGTAGCCCCGGAAAACCGCCCATCGGTGATGAGGGCCACGCTGGAGCCCAGCCCCATGCCCATGATGGCGGAGGTGGGGTTGAGCATCTCCCGCATACCGGGCCCGCCCCTGGGCCCCTCGTAGCGGATGACCACCACGTCCCCGGGATGGATGTCCCCGGCGTTAATGGCCGCCTGGGCGTCTTCCTCGCACTCGAAGACCCGGGCGGGACCCTCGTGGACCAGCATCTCCGGCGCCACGGCGGAACGCTTCACCACGCTGCCCTCCGGAGCCAGACTGCCCCGCAGTACGGCGATGCCGCCGGTCTCACTGTAGGGGGCCTCGATGGGCCGGATGACCTCCCGGTCCCGGTTTTCGCACCCGGCGATGTTCTCCCCCACGGTCTTCCCGGTGACGGTGAGGCAGGAAAGGTCCAGTAGGCCCTTTCTGGACAGCTCGTGCATCACGGCGTACACGCCGCCCGCCTCGTCCAGCTGCTCCATGTAGGTCTGTCCGGCGGGGGCAAGATGGCAGAGGTTGGGGGTCTTTTCGCTGATGGCGTTGGCGATGTCCAGATTGATCTCGATGCCGCACTCGTGGGCGATGGCGGGGAGATGGAGCATACTGTTGGTGGAGCAGCCAAGGGCCATGTCCACGGTGAGGGCGTTGCGGAAGGCGGCCTCCGTCATGATGTCCCGGGGGCGGATGTTCTTTTGCAGCATCTCCATCACCGCCATGCCCGCGTGCTTTGCCAGCTCGATCCGGGCGGAGTACACGGCGGGAATGGTGCCGTTGCCCCTGAGCCCCATGCCCAGGGCCTCGGTGAGGCAGTTCATGGAGTTGGCGGTATACATGCCGGAGCAGGACCCGCAGGTGGGGCAGGTCTTGCACTCATACTCCCGCAGCTTCTCCCCGCTCATCTTCCCGGCATTGTACTTCCCCACCGCCTCGGAGATGGTGGAGAAGCTGGCCCTGCCGCCGTCGATGCGGCCCGCCAGCATGGGACCGCCGCTGACGAAGACGGCGGGGATGTTCAGCCGGGCCGCCGCCATGAGGAGGCCGGGGACGTTCTTGTCGCAGTTGGGGACCATCACCAGGGCGTCGAAGCCGTGGGCCAGGACCATGGCCTCGGTGGAGTCGGCGATGAGGTCCCGGGTGACCAGGGAGTATTTCATCCCCTGGTGGCCCATGGCGATGCCGTCGCAGACGGCGATGGCGGGGAAGACGATGGGGGTGCCCCCGGCCATGGCCACGCCAAGCTTCACCGCATCCACGATCTTGTCGATGTTCATGTGGCCGGGGACGATCTCGTTGTAGGAGCTGACCACGCCCACCAGGGGCCTTCTGATCTCCTCCTCCGTCAAGCCTAAGGCGTGGTACAGCGCCCGGTGGGGGGCGTTCTGGGGACCCAGCTTCAGGGGATCACTTTTCATGGGGCAAACCTTCTTTCTTTTGTTGTGGCGGAGCGGCGAGGAGGGCGGGATCGAGCGGAACAGGCTCCGGCTGCGCATTGATTCTGGCGATCCACTTTCGATTGTACTCTTCCCCCTCCGGGCAGCGCCGGATACGGTACTCAGCATTTAATATCATATTCCCTTTGAGATCATATCCCACAGGGAGGAATTTCAGATCCAGCTCCCCATTGCCGAAGCCGTTGTAGCTGTCAACCAGCAGGCGGAACAGGTTTTTGCAGAAATAGGCGTTGTCCTCCATGTGCTTATCGCACAGTTTCCGCAGATCCGACTTCTCCTCCGTGCAGACCACAAAGGTTGCAAACTCCTGCCGGGAAAATTTCCCCCGCAGCTCCAGAAGGGAAAGAGGAGCGCCCGCCTCATCCACAAAATAGCCGTCCGTGGTCGGGTCCAGCATAATCCACTTCTCCATGGCCCCGTCATAGACCTCCGTGACCACATGGTTGTCGCCGTCATAGGGGGAATAGGGCAGGATGGAGACCCGCCGGGCATAGATTCCCAGCGCAAGGCAGCACTCTGTCAGGATCTTGGATTTATTCGGACAGTTGATGCCATGCTCCGGCTGCTCCAGACTATAGTCCAGCAGCGCCATGGCGTTGACGGGGACGTGATTGTCATAATCGCCCTTGTGGGTCAGCCTGGGAGCCATCCAGTGCATCAGCCGGACGCCCCGCTCAAAGGCCGTGCCCTCCCCGGCGATCCCATTGATGCCGTACTTCTCAATGAGCGCCTTGTACTCCGGACAGGTAAAGTCATAGGTGATTTCCGCCGTTTCTCCGCTGTCCGCGAACGTCTGGTTATTGAACAGGATGCCGCTGTAGATGTCGAAAAGAATCTGCTGGACCTGCAAATTTTCCTGATCTGTCATAAAGAGGATCCTTTCTCCCGGCTCCCGCCGGGCAAAACATTTGTACAGCTATTCTTCGCCTTTCCCCTCCCCGCTCTCGATAGCAAGGAGCAGGTCCTCCACCATGGCCAGGGAGGTCTCCAGCACCTTCTCCTTGGGCTGGAGGGTCAGGGTCAGGGAAGGAATCTCTCCGGCGTTGACCACCAGACGGCGGCGGTACTTCGCCCCGGTGACCAGAGAGGCGATGGCCTCCGCAGAGAAGTCGCTGAGGACGAACTTGACCTGCCGCTCATGCTGGGAGATGTCGCTGATTCCCACCCGGGCGGCGCTGGCGCGGAGCATGGCCACGTCCAGCAGGGCGTAGACGGGCTTGGGGGGATCGCCGTAGCGGTCCATCAGCTCGTCCAGCAGGTCCGAGGCGTCCTCCTGACCCCGGATGGCGGCGATGCGCCGGTAGAGGTCCATCCGCTGCTGGTTGGAGGGTACGTAGGTGCTGGGGATGTTGGCGGATACGGCCAGGTCGGCGGAACACTCGGTGGGCTTCTTCTTCTCCCCCTTCTCCTCCAGAACCGCGTCCTCCAGCAGCTGAAGGTAGATGTCGTAGCCCACGCTCATCATGTACCCGGACTGCTCCGGGCCCAGCAGGTTGCCCGCGCCCCGGATTTCCAGGTCCCGCATGGCGATCTTGAATCCGGAGCCGAACTCCACGTACTCCTTGATGGCCGTCAGGCGCTTGGAGGCGATTTCCGAGAGAATCTTGCCCGGACGGTAGGTCATGTATGCGTAGGCCCGCCGGGCGCTGCGCCCGATACGGCCCCGGATCTGGTGGAGCTGAGCCAGCCCCATCTTGTCCGCGTCCTCAATGACCAGGGTGTTCACGTTGGCGATGTCAATGCCGGTCTCGATGATGGTGGTACACACCAGGACCTGAGCCTCCCCCTCCACCATCTGCTGCATGACGGAACTGAGCTGCTTCTCGTCCATGCGGCCGTGGCCCGTTACCACCCGGACCTCCTCCCCCACCAGGCGGCGGATCTGTGCGGCGGTGGAGTCGATAGACTCCACCCGGTTGTGGAGATAGTAGACCTGGCCGCCCCGGTCGATCTCCCGGCGCATGGCGTCGCCGATCATGCCCCAGTCATGCTCGATGACGTAGGTCTGCACCGGCTGGCGGTTCTGGGGAGGCTCCTCCAGGGTGGACATGTCCCGGATGCCGGACAGGGCCATATTCAGGGTCCGGGGGATGGGGGTGGCGGAGAGGGTGAGGACGTCCACCTGCTTGCTCATCTCCTTGAGCTTCTCCTTGTGGCTGACGCCGAAGCGCTGTTCCTCGTCCACCACCAGCAGCCCCAGGTCCTTGAACACCACGTTTTTCTGGAGCAGCTTGTGGGTGCCGATGAGCAGGTCCACCTTCCCGGCGCGCAGGTCGTAGAGAATCTGCCGGGTCTGGGCGGAGGTCTGGAACCGGCTGAGGACCCGGATCTCCACCGGAAAGGAGCGGAAGCGGTTGCACGCCGTGGTGAAATGCTGCTGGGCCAGGACGGTGGTGGGGGCCAGAATGGCCGCCTGCTTCCCGTCCAGAATGCACTTCATCACCGCCCGCAGGGCAACCTCCGTCTTGCCGTAGCCCACGTCGCCGCAAAGGAGACGGTCCATGGGCACCGGCTTTTCCATGTCCTTCTTGATTTCCGCGATGCACCGCAGCTGGTCGTCGGTCTCCACATAGTCAAAGGCCTCCTCAAACTCCCGCTGCCAGGGGGAGTCCGGCGAGAAGGCGAAGCCGGGGCGGCGCTGCCGCTCGGCATACAGGGCGATGAGGCCCTTGGCCAGATCCCTGGCGGCGGCCTTGGCCTTGGTCTTCTGCTTGTGCCAGTCGGTTCCGCCCAGCTTGTTGAGCTTCACGGGCTTGGCCTCGCCGTCGCTGCCCAGGCCGGTGCCGCCGATGTATTTGCTGACCTGGTCCAGTCCCGTGGCCGGGACATACAGGCTGTCCCCCCCGGCGTAGGAGATGAGGATGTAGTCCTTCTCCACGCCGTCCACAGGCATCTTCCGGATGCCGTCGAACCGTCCTACGCCGTGGGCGGCGTGGACAACCAGGTCCCCTACGGAGAGGTCCGTGTAGCTGAGGAGCTTCTGCCGGCTGCCCTTCTGGCTCCGGCGGGCGGGCTGCTTCCCGGAGGTGGCGGCGGTGAGCTGGCCCTCGGTCAGCACCGCCAGGGAGATCTGGGGATATTCCGCGCCTGCGGAGAGGGCCCCCACGCAGACCCGTACCTCCCCCGCCCCAGGCATCTCTCCGCAGGCCAGGTCCAGGGCGGCGGGGATGTCCCGCTCAAAAAGCATCCGCTGGAGGTTCCTGGCCCGGGCGGCGTTGCCGCACAGCAGCAGGGTCCGGTATCCGGACGCCCGGTAGTGGTCCAGGTCCCCGGCGGCGGTCTCGATGCTGCCGCCGTAGGCGCTCAGCTGCTTGGCGCTGATGGACAGCAGCGTTCTGGGCGGCAGGGGGTAACGGGAGGTGGGCAGGGATTCCAGCATACATACGGCAAAGCGGTCCAGCTGCTCCAGCCACTCGCTCTGGCTGAGCAGCAGGGCCGTCAGATCTCCGTCCTTCTCCCCGGCGGCCAGGAGGGATTCCGTGTCCTCCCGGGCCTGCCAGAGGACGTTTTTCACCCGCTCGCCTACCCGGCCCGCCTCGCTGAGGCACAGCAGGGCGTTGGCGGGGAAATAGTCGAAGACGGAGGCCTGCTCCGCTCCCGGCAGCAGCTCCGCCGCGGGCAGCAGCAGGGCGGACTCCAGATTTTTCGTCCGCCGCTGGGAGAGGATATCAAAGGAGCCCAGGGAGTCAACCTCGTCGTCGAAAAACTCGCACCGGACCGGCTCGGCCATCAGGGGAGAGAACACGTCCAGGATGCCCCCCCGGAGGGCGAACTGTCCCACGCCCTCCACCTGGTCCGCCCGGCTGTACCCCGCCTCCGTCAGCCGGAGGGCCAGGGCGGAAGGGTCGTACCGCTTCCCCGACTCCAGGGTGATGGCGGCCTCCCGCAGGAGCCGGGGCGGGCTGGTCTTCTGGAGCAGGGCCTCGGCGGTGACCACCACTACCTGCTCTTTCCCGCAGCTCAGCTCGTAGAGGGCGGCGATCCGGTTGTGTTCCCACTGCCGGGAAATTACGGTGCCCGCCCGGACAAACAGCTCCCGGGCAAACAGCTTGCCCACCCGGCAGGGGGTTTCCCCCTCCCCCAGCAGGACCTCCAGATCTCCCGCCAGCCGCCCCGCCTCGCTTTCATCGGAGCAGATCATCACCAGGGGCCGCCCGGTCCGGACGGCGGCGGCCCCGGCGATCTGGGTGCGGTGTACGCCGCCTAGCCCGGTGACGGCGGCGGGGCAGCCCCCGGTTTCCACGGCGGCGGCCAGAGCCTCCGCCTCCGGAATACGCATCAGTGCCTGCAATAGTTGTCTCATAGGTCTCTCCTCAACACAAAAATGCGCTTCAAACGCAGGAAAAGGCCCACACCCCTGGCTGCGGGAGGGGCGTGTGCCAGATAATTATCATCACTTTTCGCGGACAGCAGCCACGTCTCTTCAATCCTACCGGGTTTTTGGATGTTTGTCAAGGGGATGTGGAATGATTTCTGGGTTCTGCGCGGCCCTGCGGGCCGGCTGTGCCTGGTTCTTTTCGATGGCCCGGGGCCTGCGCGGCCCCGGACGCCCTGCGGGTACTTTTTGTGTGAACAAAAAGTACCCAAAAAGTCACTTAAACCCGTGGTTTAAGAATCCCTTCCTCGGCTTTGCCTGTCCGGCAAATCCTCGGCGGGGGCCAAAGGACTGTGCGGCAGAGTTTCTGGTCAGGCGAAGCCTCCGAATTTCCAGTCCTCCTTCTGCCGCTCTGGCACTTGTAGAACTCCGGCTGACGCCCTTTCAAAGAGAGACTGCCTGCAAGGGGCACGTGGTCTAACGAACCAGATAAAATCCTCTTGACTTTGGGACTCCTTTAGTCTATACTTAAGGAGTCCCAAAGTTGGAGGTGATGGCATTGGGGGACAAAAAAATGGGACGTCCTACTGACAATCCGAAGCCCTATCACATGACGGTAAAATACGATGAGGAATGCAAAGAAATTCTTGAACGATATTGCGAACAAGAGAAGGTTCCCCGTATGGAAGCGGCAAGGAGAGGGATCAGGAAGTTAAAGGACGACCTGAAAAAATGAGGGAAGCGGCGCTTTCCCGCAAAGAATCCCGCCACTTCCCCAGCCGATTATTGCCCAAAGGCAAAACGACGTAAATAGTATATCATGCGCCGGCTTTCCTTTCAAGCAATATCGGACAAAAAAAGAAAGGAATGTTCAAACATGGAAAATATTCTGGAAATACTTTATGACCTGCCCCGTGAAAAACCTCCCGAGCAGGACTCGCCCCTTGCCAGAGCGGCGCGTATCCGAAGCGAACATCTGAAATTGCTCACCGCGTCCATGACGAAGGAGCAGAAGGAACTGCTGGATGCGTACTTAGACGCCAGAAATAACGTCGAGGATACGATAGACTTTGACTGCTTCCGGTTTGCGTTCCATTTCGGGGCGCAGCTTATGGCAGAGCTGATTCAGGGCAAGGAGGATGTGCTGGGAAGAAAATGACCGGCCGGGCAGGAAAGTGAATCACGCGCAAAGGGAGGACCGCCATACAGCGGTTCTCTCTTTCGCCGTCCCGCCCGGTTTTCTCTGTTCCTAAAAGCGGAGACTCCCCGAAGCACGGACAAACGTTCCCTTTTTCCTCTTGCTATTGCAGAAAAAGTTTGGTATACTGATTTTTACGCAAATCAATCATCGGAGGAACACATGGCGGCAGAAAAAAAGCAAAGCTACGGCAACGACTCCATCAGCGCCCTGAAGGGCGCCGACCGGGTGCGCAAGCGCCCCGGCGTCATCTTCGGCTCCGACGGCCTGGAGGGCTGTGAACACGCCGTTTTTGAAATTTTATCCAACTCCATCGATGAGGCCCGGGAGGGCCACGGCAGGCTCATTACCGTTACGCGCTATCTGGATCACAGCGTGGAGGTGGAGGACCAGGGCCGGGGCTGCCCGGTGGACTGGAACGAAAAGGAAAAACGCTGGAACTGGGAGCTGGTCTTCTGCGAACTCTACGCCGGAGGCAAGTACGGCAACAACGAGGGGGAGAATTATGAATTCTCTCTGGGTCTCAACGGCCTGGGCTCCTGCGCCACCCAGTACGCCTCGGAATACATGGACGTCACCGTCTGGCGGGACGGCTTCGAGTACCAGCTCCGCTTCCGGAAGGGCGAAGTCGTGGGCAAAAAGGGCCAGGAGCTGCAAAAGACCCCCCTGACCCGGAAAAAGACCGGCACCCGTACCCGCTGGCTCCCGGATCTGGAGGTATTCACCGATATCGACATCCCGCCCGCGTATTTTGCCGGGATCATGAAGCGGCAGGCGGTGGTCAACGCGGGCATCACCTTCCGTCTGCGGGTGGAGACGGCGGCGGGAAAATTTGAGACCACGGAATTTCTCTATGAGAACGGCATCGCGGACTACGTCCGCGAGCTGGCGGGAGAGAATCCCCTGACGGACCCGGTGTATTGGGAGACGGAACGGCGGGGCCGGGATCGGGCGGACAAGGACGAGTACAAGGTAAAGCTCAGCGTATCCTGCTGCTTCTCCAACAAGGTGGCGGTCATTGAACACTATCACAACTCCAGCTGGCTGGAACACGGCGGCAGTCCTGAGAAGGCCGCCAAACTGGCTTTTGTAGGAGCCATCGACGCCTGGCTGCGGCAGAACAGCAAGTACCAGAAAAACGAGAGCAAAATCACCTGGGCAGATATTGAGGACTGTCTGGTGCTGGTGAGCAGCAACTTCTCCACCCAGACCAGCTACGAGAACCAGACGAAAAAGGCCATCACCAACAAGTTCGTCCAGGACGCCATGGCGGAGTTCCTGAAAAGCCGTCTGGAGATCTATTTCATCGAGAACCCCAACGACGCGGTGCGCATCGCCGAGCAGGTCCTCATCAACAAGCGCTCCCGGGAGCAGGCGGAGAAGGCCCGGCTGAACGTGAAAAAAAAGCTCTCCGGCTCCATCGACATCGCCAACCGGGTACAGAAATTCGTGGACTGCCGGACCAAGGACGTGTCCCGCCGGGAGATCTACATCGTGGAGGGCGACTCCGCCCTGGGCAGCGTCAAGCTGAGCCGGGACGCGGAATTTCAGGGCATCATGCCCGTCCGGGGCAAGATCCTCAACTGCCTGAAGGCGGACTACGCCCGGATCTTCAAGAGCGAGATCATCACCGACCTGATGAAGGTCCTGGGCTGCGGCGTGGAGGTCCAGAATAAACATGTGAAGGATCTCAGCACCTTCGACCTGAACAACCTCCGGTGGTCCAAGGTGGTCATCTGCACCGACGCCGACGTGGACGGCTACCAAATCCGCACCCTGATCCTGACCATGCTCTACCGCCTGTGTCCCACCCTGATTCAGGAGGGCTACGTCTATATCGCCGAGTCCCCCCTCTTTGAGATCACCTGCGGGGAAAAGACCTGGTTCGCCTACTCCGAGAAGGAGAAGAGCGAGATCGTGAAAAAGCTGGAGGGCAAGAAGGTCAAGATAGACCGCTCCAAGGGTCTGGGCGAGAACGACCCGGACATGATGTGGCTGACCACCATGAACCCGGAGACCCGGCGGCTCATCAAGGTCATGCCCACCGACGCGGAGTCCACCAGCTATATGTTCGAGCTTCTGGAGGGCGATAACCTCCAGGGCCGGAAGGAGCATATCGCCAACGAGGGGCACCGGTTCCTGGACCTGGCGGATATCTCGTAATCCCACCGCCGGAGGGCGGCATCCAAATACAGCACAAATAAGGAAGGAGAATATGTTATGAAAAAATGGATTTCCCTGTTTCTGACCCTGATGCTGGCGCTGGCCGTGGCCGCGCCGGCCGCGGCGGCGGACACCGCCGTCATCGGCGGCGCCGGCGGACCCACCGCCATCTTTGTCACCACCCCCAAAGGCGGCTCCACCACCGCTCCCGCCCGTCCCTCCGGTGTGTCCGTCCAGGTGAACGGCGAAAACGTGACCTTCCCCAACGCCTCCCCCGCGGTTATCAACGGCCGCACCATGGTTCCCATGCGGGCCGTTCTGGAGGCCCTGGGCGCAACGGTGGACTATGACGGCGAGACCGGGACCGTCCAGGCCAGGCTGGGGGACGTCACCCTCACCCACGTTATCGGCACCGACGCCATCCAGACCGCCTCCGGCGAAAAGCTGACCATGGACACCACCTCCTACACGAAGAACGGCAGCACGCTGGTGCCCCTGCGCTTCTTCTCTCAGGCTCTGGGCTATGAGGTCTACTGGGACGAGGGCGCCCACACCGCCGTAGTCATCGACAAGGCCTCCGCCATCGCCGAAATCGACAAAAGCTTCACCATCCTCAACGATCTCCAGTCCAGACAGACCGAGGCACTGGACGGCGATCTGGCCATCGATATGGACTTCTCCGGCGAGGCCAAATTGCTGGACTCCATCAACGGCGACCGGACCCTGCCCTTCTCCATGAAGCTGTCCGCCCTCTGCGGTTCCGAGGCCATGAACGCCGAGGGCACCATGGACCTGTCCGCCCTGTCTGCCCTGGTGGAAGAGGAGGACCCGGAGACGGCCAAGGCCATGGAGCCCCTGCTGAAGGACCTGTCCTTCAAGATGATCTGCGGTGAGTCCATGTGGATGCAGAT
>ERZ779621.133-NODE-133-length-49490-cov-14.196905_pt1 | contig 49490 bp, 40 predicted proteins | sample MGYA00514215_ERZ779621 | MGnify/ENA primary metagenome ERZ779621 (study PRJEB29562, sample SAMEA4376715) | mouse gut metagenome | isolation source: Cecum | study: EMG produced TPA metagenomics assembly of the A DSS colitis mouse model was used to assess the...
GGCAAAAAATCAGCTCACCAATCCGCACACGTTAAGATATTAAACAGACTCTAAGTTTTCAGCAGGAAATCGAATTATGTTCAATGAATGCGCACGGCGATCTGCCGGGCGTCGGCCCGGCGCAGAGCGATGACCGCGCCGCATACGGCATAAGCCACCGGATCACCCCAGGGGCTCTCCTGCACCGCCGACACCTCTCCGCCGGGGACAAACCCCAGCTCCAGCATCCTGCGGCGCTGGGGCTCCGGCGTGAAAAGGCCGGTGACGGCGGCCCGGCAGCCCACTGCCAGGCGGTCCAGCGTGGTTACATCCTCCATGAGAGGAAACCTCCTTATCGTTCAAACGCGGGATACCGTTCCCGCGGAATCCGGTTTTGCTGTATGCCAGTCTATGCCGCGGGGGAGGTCACTGTTCCAGAAAGTCCAGAATCCCGCCGGCAATCCCCTGGGCCAGCTTGTCCTGGTACTCCGGCAGAACCAGCATCTCCAGCTCCGAGGGCGTGGACATAAAGCCGCACTCCACCAGGGCGGCGGGCGCCTGTGCGGTACGCAGCACCGCCAGATTGGGACGCTCCTCTATGCCGAAATCGGCGGCTCCGGTGGACTCCAGCATGGTCTCCCGAAGCATCTGCGCCAGCTGCCAGCCCTCCGTCCCCTTGCTGTAGGCGCAGGTATAGACGCCCAGCGCGTCGTCATGCTCCACATTGGCGTTGCAGTGGACGCTGACAAGCAGATCCGCCCCCAGGGTGTTGGCCAGGCCGGAGCGGGCGTAGAGGTCCACATCCTGATCTCCGGTCCGGGTCATCCGTACCGTCACGCCCTCCGCCTCCAGCAGCCCGGCTGTCCGGGCGGCGATGGCGAGATTCAGATCCTTTTCCTTTATGCCGCCGTATTCCGCTCCGTTATGGGCGCCGCCATGGCCCGGGTCCAGCACCACCAGGGCGGAATCGCCGGGAACGGACTCCTCCGGCAGATCAGGGGAGGAGATGGAAACCGTGAAGGTAACGGGGTCCCAGGCCACTGTACAGCCCAGCGCCTCCGCAACGGCCCGGAGGGGCACCATGGTGGTTCCGCTGCCGGATATGTAGGAAGCCGGAGCGTCCAGCGGAACGCCGTCTACGAAGACCCGGACGCCGTTCCCGGCCCCGGAGGCGGTGAGGGAGAGGGCCAGCAGCAGGCCCAGGGTCAGGAAGAGGGTATAGAGACGTTTCATCGGGTGGTATTCCTTTCTGTTTCATCCGCCTTTCGACAAAAGGCGGCGGCATTTTCTCCATTTTACCCGATGGACCCACGGAGCGCAAGCGGTAAGTTCTGTCAGGGATGCGCAAAATATAGTCGAAGCAGTTGAGAATCGGTAAAAAGGAGGCGGGGGAAAACCGGGTGTGGCGAGGCGGAGGACGCAGGCGGGCTGACGCCCGCTCCCGCAGGAAATTTTTGCGCATCTTACAAGAACCCCCTTGACAAAAGCGGAGAAGCAGTGTACAGTTAGTCACAACAAACGTCAAACGTACATAAGGAGAAGGCCGCGTATATGAAGGATCAGAAGGGACCCATGACCTTGGACAAACTGAGCATCGGGGGGAGCTGCGTCATCGAGCAGGTGGGCAACCAGCGTGGGGCGGTGAAGCGCCGCCTCATCGACATGGGGCTAACCCCGGGCACCACGGTGGAGCTTATCAAGACCGCCCCCTTCGGGGACCCCATGGAGGTGCGCCTGCGGGGCTATGAGCTGAGCCTGCGGAAGGAGGACGCCGCCCAAATTCGGGTTGCCCCCGCCGCGGCAAAGGTTCCGGAGAAGGAAGCCGTGTCCGAGAGCGCCTACCACCTGGGCGCCTCCTGCCACGGGGACTGCGCCCGCTGCAAAATGGGCTGCGCCGGTCCCACGGACCTGGAGGCTATGCACCGGGCCCACCGGCATGAGCAGGAACACCACCCCAGCACCTACGATCCCCACGCCCACGACCAGCGGCCCTGGAAGGTCGCCCTGGTGGGCAACCCCAACTGCGGGAAGACCACGCTGTTCAACGCCCTCACCGGGTCCAATCAGTACGTGGGCAACTGGCCCGGAGTGACGGTAGAGAAGAAGGAGGGGGAGGCAAAGCTGGGGGACGTCTCGTTCACGGTGGTGGACCTGCCGGGCATCTATTCCCTGTCCCCCTACTCCATGGAGGAAATGGTTGCCCGGAAATTCATTCTCGGCGAACAGCCTGACGCCATCATCGACATAGTGGACGCCACCAATCTGGAGCGGAATCTGTACCTCACCATGCAGCTTCTGGAGCTGGAGCGGCCTGTGGTGCTGGCGGTGAACTTTATGGACGAGGTGGAGAAAAAGGGGGATGTGATCGACTGCGGACGGCTGGCCGCCAGTCTGGGCGTACCGGTGGTACCCATCTCCGCCCGGGACAATGTAAACATCGACCGTCTGGTCCAGGAGGCCCATAAGCAGATGCACACGGGACTCACCGTGGAGCCTGACGACCTCTATGACGACTTCACCCACGCCATCCACCACCGTATCAGCGAACTCATCCATGACCGGGCCTATGAAAAAGGTATCCCCGCTCACTGGGCGGCCATCAAGCTGCTGGGCGGCGACGGGGAGGTAGCTAAGGATCTGGCACTGGACCAGGCGGTCCTGGACAAAATCGATGCCATCGCCGGAGAGTACGAGTCCGCAAGTCCTCTGGGAGATCGGGAGACCCTGCTGGCGGACAGCCGGTACCGGTTTGTGGAGCGGGTGATCCGCTCCTCAGTGAAAAAAAAGAGCCACGACGGGGAGCGGACCGCCACCGAGCGGATCGATGCTGTGGCGACCCACCGGATCTGGGCCATTCCCGTCTTTCTGGGAATGATGCTGGCGGTGTTCCTGGTGACCTTCAGCGGGCCGGGGGCCTGGATGTCGGACGGCATCGCCTGGTTTGTGGAAGAGGTCCTGTGCCCCGGGGTGTCCGGATGGCTGGAGGCGGTCCGCGCGCCGGGATGGCTCAACGGGCTGCTGGTAGACGGGCTGATTTCCGGCGTGGGCGGCGTGCTGACCTTCCTGCCCATGATCGCGCTGCTGTTTTTGTTCCTCTCCATGCTGGAGGACAGCGGATACATGGCCCGGGCGGCCTTCGTCATGGACCGGACCCTGCGCCACTTTGGTCTGAGCGGGAAAGCGTTCATCCCCATGCTCATGGGCTTCGGCTGCACGGTTCCCGCCGTGATGGGCGCGCGGACCATGGAGAATGAGAAGGACCGGCGGATGACCATTTTGCTGGTGCCCTTCATGTCCTGCGGGGCGCGGCTGCCCATTTACGGGCTGATGACCGCGGCGTTTTTTCCCCGGCACGCGGGACTGGTGGTGTTCGCTCTGTATCTGCTGGGACCGGTAGCCGCCATCATCTCCGGGCTGATCCTGAAGCGGAGCGTCTTTCAGGGGGAGCCTGCGCCCTTCCTGCTGGAGCTGCCGCCGTACCGGATGCCCACCCTGCAGAACATCTGGCTCCATGTGTGGGAGCGGGTACGGGACTTCCTGACCCGGGCGGGGACCATCATCGCCGCCATGAGCGTGGCGGTGTGGTTCCTCCAGAGCTTCGGAACAGATTTCCGGATGGTGGAGGACACGGCGGACAGCATCCTGGCCATGGTAGGCGGAGCGATCGCGCCGGTGTTCGCGCCCATGGGCTTCGGTGCCTGGCAGGCAGCGGTGGCGCTGCTGACGGGACTCATCGCCAAGGAGGCGGTGGTCAGCTCCATGAGTCTGTTCTACGGATTCTCGCTGACGGATTACACCGCCGCCGGGGCGGCGATGGCGGCAACCTTCTCCCCCGCCGCAGCGCTGGCGTTTCTGGTGTTCTGCGCACTGTATACCCCCTGCGTGGCCGCTATAGCCACTATCCGGCGGGAGATGAACAGCCTGAGCTGGACGGTGCTGGCGCTGGTCTGGCAGCTGGGCACGGCATGGCTGGCATCCTTTGCCGTATATCAGGCCGCGGCTCTTTTTCTGTAAGAACGCCTCTGTATATGCCAAAGGCCCCGGAGGCGATCCTCCGGGGCCTCTTCGCGTCAAAAACAATGCCCTGCGCCTTTTTGAGAAGGGAGCCGGCAGCGGCGGCAGTATGTCGACACCCTCGAAAATCGGTAAAGTCCGGCGGCTGAAATGGGGCGTGGACTGCGTTGCCGTCCTTGCCACACCACATTTTCCCTCGCCTCCTTTTACCGACTCTCAAGCGCGTCGACGATATTCTCAAAAATCGTTTGTCAAAATGATATCAATGATATTGTTTTGCATTCGCAGACAAGCAGTAAATATCCTATAATTTTGCTATCAAGATAGTGTGAGGTCGATATGGCAAATTACTATACGCCTTTTTCCCTCCGGATATCAGAGGAGCTGCTGGCAAAGCTCAAGGTAATCGCTGTCCGGAACAAGCGCTCCGCCAACAAGGAGATGGAATACGCTCTGGAGCAGTACGTCAGATCCTTTGAAGAGCGCCACGAGGAAATCATCATCGAGGGCGATGCTCTGTAACCGGAAGGCTGTCCCATCCACAAACGAAACGGAACAGGAGGACACCCTATGAAATCAACAGGCATTGTACGCCGGATTGACGAGCTTGGCCGGATTGTTCTTCCCGCCGAGCTGCGCCGTACCCTGAACATTGGAGAGCGGGAAACCATGGAGATTTTCGTGGATGGTTCCTCCATTGTCCTGAAGAAATACAGCCCCGCCTGTATTTTCTGTGACAGCGCCCGGGACGTGGTTCTTTTCAAGGGCAAGAACATCTGCACCCGCTGCCTCCGCCAGCTTCGGGAACCCACCTGACCTGGCCCGGCGCAAAAGCGGCCCGATGAGGACGCCGCCCTGGGGATCGACCCCGCAGGGCCCGATGTCCCCGTCGGGCCGCTTTTTTCTCTATCCCTTCTCCGCCTCCAGCACATACAGCCTGCTGCCAAAATCTCCCATCACCCGGGTCTCCCCATCGAAGCCTGTGCCCGAGAACCCCTGCTTCAGCCAGATCCCCGTCTTCATCAGGAGATCGCCCGAAGCAGCCGCGCCCTCCTTCTCTCCCGGCAGGCGCGCCAGCTTTTCCGCCGCCGCCATCATGGACCCGGGCCTGACCCGTACCGGCGAGACCATATTTACCAGCGATCCGAAAGCCGCCAGCTCCGTCCCCACCGGCCGGACGGACAGCCTGTAAACATTCCCGGAGGCCAGCCCACGGGCCAGCAGCCGCAGCCCCGGGGCGTTGGGCCGGTTCTCCTGCTGGAGCAGCAGGGACAGCGCCGTGCCGTAATCCCCGGACACCGCCATTATCTGCCACAGTCCGTCCTCCCCTCCCCGCAGGCGGTAGAGCCTCCCGAACTGCAATGTCCCCCGGTATTTTTTATAGAACGCGATCTGTCCCGCCACCATGACCTTCTCCCTCTCCGGCAGACTGCACAGATCCAGCTCATACCCCAGCAGCCCGAAGGCCGCCGTCTGAAACCGGCTGTCCAGCGGCGCGGTCCGCAGCGTCTGATGGTTGGGGCTGGCGCTGACATGGGCACCCATCACCGACTGCGGATACCCGAAGCTGGCATTATACTGCATCCTGCACCGGCACAGCGCGTCCGTATTATCCGACAGCCAAACCTGAGGCATATAGCACAGCATCCCCGGATCCGTCCGGTTCCCCCCGCTGGCGCAGGCCTCGAAGAGGATCTTTGGGAACCGCGCCGTCAGCTCTCCCAGCACCCGGTACAGCCCCAGGATATACCGGTGCCGCACCTCCCCCTGCCGCTCCGGCGGCAGGGCGGCGGAGTACGTATCCGTCATCACCCGGTTCATATCCCACTTGACATACGCCGGCTCCGCCTCCTCGAACACCTCCGACAGCACCCGAACAAGGTGATCCTGCACCTCCTCCCGGCTCAGATCAAGGATAAACTGGTTCCGTCCCACCGCCTGCCCCGGGCGTCCCAGAATCCAGTCCGGGTGAGCCCGGTACAGCCTGCTGTCCTCGCTGACCATCTCCGGCTCCACCCAGAGCCCGAATCCAATCCCCAGCGCCCGGACCCGCTTCGCCAGACCGCCCAGCCCCTCCGGCAGCTTCCTCCGGTCAGTTATGTCCCAGTCCCCCAGAGACCGCCTGTCGTTGTCCCGCCTGCCGAACCATCCATCGTCCAGCACAAACAGCTCCGCCCCCAGCTCCTTCCCCTGTCTGGCCAGCCGCAGGAGGTCCTTCTGGGTAAATCGAAAGTAAAAGCTCTCCCAGCTGTTCACCAGCACCGGCCGGACCCGCCGCTTCCACCATCCCCGGACCACATGCTCCCGAATAAAGCCATGGAGGTTCCCGCTCATTTCCGCGGCACCCCAGCCGCAGGTCATCGCCGCCTCCGGCGCATAAAAGCTCCCCCCCGGCTCCAGCCGCCAGGAGAACCCCTCCGGCTGAATCCCGTGAAGGAACCGCAGCTTCCCATAGGCGTTGCCGCAGGCGCACTCAAAATGGTCCCCACTGTAAAGCAGATGGAACCCGTAGCACTCCCCGTGGACCTCGTCCGTCCCTCTGCTCTCCAGCATCACGAAGGGATTGGCCCGATTGGACGAACACCCGGTCCTGCTCCCGCCAACGATGGTCCCCGGCCCGCATTCCGTCCTGACAGCCTCAAACTCCCGCGCCCACGCCCCGTTGAAGGAGGTGAACAGATACTTCTGCTCCGGAAAGTCCACCTGACTGCTCAGCAGCCGCAGCACCTCCACCGGCTTCTCCCCCAGATTGACCAGCCGCGCCGACCGTGTAATCACGTCGCACCGGTCGAACGTAGTATACAAAAGCTCCAGCCGCAGTCCCCCGCGCTTCTCCAGCAGCGACACCCGCAGCGTCCGGCACACCCCCGCCTCATCATAGGCAGACGGCAGGCCCTCCAGCTCCGGCTTCTCCTCCAGCACCTCCGCGCCCTCGAACCGGAAATCCGTCAGCGTATCCCCATCCGGCCCGCGCACTGTCACCATGCTCTCCCGCAGATCCCCCAGCCCGGGACTGGAAACCTCCAGCGCCATATCCTCCAGACAGACACCTTCCAGCCCAGCCCCGTTCCCCGGAAAATGCCGCACCTGGGGCACCAGCGCCTCCCAGCCTCCCGAGAGATCCAGCCTCCGTCCATAATAGAGGTGCTGCAAAAAACCCTGCTCTGTCACCCGGAAGCAGTACGCAGTCCCCCGCGTCTCCAGCAGAAAAAACTCTTTCATTATACGGATCATATCCCCGTCTCCTCTCGTTTTTCCTATTTTACCATCCCGTCTCCCACCTTGCAAGCGCCTCTTCCGGAACGTTCTCCAGAAATTCCCGAAATTATTTTGGAGATTTTTCGAAAAAAGCCTTGCCATTCCATCTCCGCTGTGCTATAATGCAAGTAATTTGATATAGGAAGGAAGTGATAGCGAACATGATTAAGCCTTTCACCGGTGTCGATATTGACGACATGATTTTCGGTGAGCGCGATACCTCCATCAGCGAGCGGTAAACCTGTTTCCCGGCAAAAAAAAGAACGGAAAGGCCACGCTTGAAAGCGTGGGTTTTTTATTTTTATGTGCCAGATCGTGTTCACCCCCGTCTCCGAAGCAGGCGGAAGCCCCGGTTTTCTGGAATGAATCCATTCCGAAAACCGGGGCTTACTTTTTCTTGAAAGAAAAAGTAAGCAAAAAGAACTTTAAGTTCGCTCCGCACTCTCCTGCGGCCCTTTACATTCCCGCACGGTAACGAAACATGGTGCCCAGTCGGAAGACCGGCTGCCTACAGGATGAACCCCCCGTCCACCGTCAGCACCTGCCCGGTGATAAAGTCCGCGTCATCCCGGAGGAAAAACGACACAGCCCGTGCCACATCCTCCGGCGTGCCCAGCCGTCCGGCGGGAGTCTGGTCCACCAGGGACGCCAGCGTCTCCTCTCCCAGCCCCCGCACCATGTCCGTCTCAATGACCCCCGGCGCCACGCAGTTGACCCGGATATGAGACGGCGCCAGCTCCATGGCCAGCGACCGGGTAAGCCCGATCACCGCCGCCTTGGACGCGGCATAGGCCACCTCGCAGGATGCCCCCCGCAGTCCCCAGATGGAGGAGATGTTTACAATCCCCCCCGCCTTCTCATGGAGCATGTGGGGCAGCACCGCCTGAATGGTGTGAAACGCCCCGTCCGCGTGAACGGCAAACATCCGCCGCCACAGCGCCTCCGGCGTATCCTGAAACAGGTCGTTCTGGGCGATCCCGGCGTTGTTCACCAGCGCCGTCACCGGCCCCAGTTTCTCCTCCACCTCCCGGACAGCCGCATCGACCGCCTCCCGGTCCGCCACATCGGCCCGGACCGCCAGCGCTCTGCCGCCCTGCCCCAAGATCTCCGCCGCCAGCGCCTCCGCCGCCTCCCGGGACCGCAGGTAGTTGATCCCCACGGCGTACCCCTCCGCCGCCAGCCGGCGGACGATGGCCCGTCCGATCCCCCGGCTCCCGCCGGTCACAAATGCTGTTTTTCCCATAGCGCCCCTTCCCATCACTTCATTCCATGATCTTAATCAAATCGTTAATCCAGGCATCGCACGGCTCATCGATCGGCGCCGCCCCAAGCCGCTTTTGTGCAAACGACTCGACCACCGCCACCAGCCATCGAAACCCAAGTCTGTCTTTCTGCTCTTTGTTGAGGTCCCGTATTGCAAAATCGATCCATTCATCAAAGGAAAACAGGTGTATTTCCGTTCCTGTTTCCAGCTCCACTTCTTCCGCACGGCTGACAATATCTTTCCTCAGGTCAACTTTCCCATCGCAGACGAACCCCGCGATCTTCACCTCAGGGTGCGTCAGCAGCTTATCCCGCAGTTCTTCCAGCTCATCCCTAAGAAGCTGTACCAATAGGTGACGGTATGCAGATTGGCGAGAAAAATTTTTTGCCTGGCAAGGAAGAAACTCGCAGGAATCCTGACGGATTTCAAGAGTTTCTGACGCAGCCAGACGAAAAATTTTCCGTCAAGATGCGTGCCGGCGCCTATTGGTACAGCTTCTAAGATACGGCTTCCCATACTTGGCATCCCAAGCCTCCGTAATGATACCATTTTCAGTAAGCTCTATATCGCCCACGTTACCATGCTTCTTGTTTGCAGAGCGCATCTGCGACATCGGCACCACATCCGCCTCCCCAAGAAGCTGCAGTTCCTCCATTGCCTGATAAAATCCATGCATCGTCACTTCGAACGCTCTGGCCGAGTAATCCGTCGAGTTAAAAAATGAAGCTACCAGCTCCTTGATCCGCCCAAACGCTGTTCCATCAAACTTCCCCGCCAATAAACACGCCTTTTCCGCATGCTGCCGGAAAACCTCCGACCTGTTCTGCAGCAGTGCGATCAAATAACACAGCCCCAGCTCCGCCGGAAGCATATTCCCCTCGATCGCATCCACGATCGCGATCCACTGCACGAATGGCCCTCTCATCTCCGCCTTATACAGTTTAGAGTACGGATAATTTTCCGCCAGTGACCGCGTCATGACCACACCGTCCCGATTGACATTGAGCAATCCGTATTCTCTCAGGAACGGTGTATTGTAGTTCCTGTCCAAAGTCCTCATGGAGATCCCGTCCACCCACGAAAACCTTCCTCCCGATGCGCTTCCTTTGTGGAGCCGGATGCTCTGCTCTGGCGCGACAGCCTTGATCGCCAGCTGCAAGCAGGCAAGCCCCACCAGCGCCCGTCCGACCTCGCTGGTGATACCATCGACCATGTCCTTCAGCAGTGCCCGATTCCCTTCGGACAACCCCGTAAAATCCCTTGTGGGGATAGACTTGATTGCACGGTTCAGGTATCCGCCTGCCAGTTCCCGATTGATCCGCGCATACCTCCTCTTTGCCGCCTCATTCTGGACTCCCTGATAGTATACCATCATCACATCGTCCTGGTGCAGCTCATATCGGTCCTCATAAACATCCAGATGCCGTTCCTTTTCGTCGTTTGCCATAACAACTCTCCTCTCACCGAAGCTTTTTCCTTAACTGAACGCTGAGCGGCGTCAAGGTTGGAAACGCATATGGGACGAGCCAATGATCCTCCGGGATCTGCGGATTCGTCCCGTGGTTCCGGATCTCATATCCCAGCTCCCTCAGATACTCCGCCGCCTCCATGACTTCCATCTCAAGGACACCCCACTCTTCCGCAAGCGCACATGTTGTCTTTATTTCCGGGACCTCTCTCCTGCCCATGACACTGCGCAGGACTCCGGCATACCGGACCTCATCGGCAACATCCGCCGTCACCAGCATCTTCGGCGGATATTGATAATACCCATTGAGCTGGACCAGATCTGCCTTGATGGAATTGTCCGCCAACTCCCGCTCAAACGCCTTCCAGGCCACCGTCAACCCCGGCAAAACATCTGCCCTTACCGTCAGAACAACTCTTTTCACCCCCAGTACCCAGCACCCGTCCCCAGAAACGACTGTCGCTGAAACCACCGCCTGCTCCCGGACCTTTTTAACATCTGTCACCTCTATGCGAAGCTCCTCCGCCCAATCCACATCCACCGTGAATTGGGCGTCCGCAATACGCACTTCCTCAAAGCAAAACTTACTGTCGATCCTGCATCCATACCCCCTGCGTCCCGGTAGCGCCCCCGGCTCGCTTTTGAGGGCCTTGATCGCCATCTCAGCTTTTTTCTTATATATCTTGGTAAGCTCCCGTTTTCTCTTCCGGAAAGTAAGTTCCTCCCCCTCCTGCAATAAGGATAGTTCAAACGGAAACTTTGTACCAAACACTTCCATCCGGATCACTATCGCCATCATCCTTGCCAACTGCGGCGGGACGGAATTTCCAATCTGCTTCACCGCAGTCTGTTTACTGCCGCTGATCCTATAATCATCCGGAAACGTCTGGAGCCTCTTATATTCCTCACAGTTAAAAAACCGGTTCTCCCAATGCAGCGGGCCGGTATACGCCCCTCCGGATGCCTTGATGGTCCGCACCGGCATATTGGGGTCGGCTTTATAAAGAAAATCAGAAAATTTCGACCGCCATGCAAAAATTGGATTGGGGTGTCCCATCTCCTCTGTATAGAAACTGTAATTCAGCCCCGGCGGAATATCGTTCAGCAGCCCTGCATATCTCCCGCTCAGCCGGTTCAGCTCATCCGGCTCTTGGGATACCACGCCCTCGATCGCTCTTTCCGCACAATAGAACGGTTCTTTATCCAAAGAATCCGGCCCATGGGTCGGTCGCGGAAACAAAAAAGCACCTTCTTGCAGGCCTATGATCAGAAGGCGTTCCCGGTGCTGAGGCACCCCATAATCCGCTGCGTCAACGATACGGTAGAACAGCTGGTATCCCGCCGCAGAAAATTCGTCCAGTATCTCCTTCCATGCCGCCCCATTCTGCGCCCCCACAATCCCGTAAACATTTTCAAACAGGAATCCCCTGGGAGACAGCTCCTTCAACAATCGGATATACTCCCGAAAGAGCCGCCCTCGTGCATCCGTGGTCCCCGCCACACCATTGGCTCTTCTCCCCGCAGCACTGAACGTCTGGCAGGGAGGCCCGCCGATAATAAAATCAATCGCGCCGAATTCCCCTCCGGACAGCGCCCTGACATCCATGCAGCGGACCCTCGAATGGTCAAAACGCCTTCCCGCCCCAGTATTCAGTGCGAGTGTATCGCAGAATTTTGCCTCGATCTCCACCGCGCCAATGATGCTAAATCCGACATCAGAAAAACCAATATCCAAGCCCCCCGCCCCAGAAAACAGGCTCAATGTTCTGATCTTAGGGATATGGCTGTCTTCCAGCCATTTTTTGACCGCCGCCCCAAACTTGTCCGGCCAAGCGGGAGAATTATTTTCACACCCCAGGCAGTCACAGACCGCGCCAAAGGTTTTATTATGATCTATCATAGAGAACACCTTCACTTACTGCATAAACCGTCCTGAATTCAGCATGCACCAATCATAGCATATCGCACCCGCAGATACAACATTTTTATCCTAGAACATCTCCCAGAGTACAGACCACCCCCCGCACCATATACCGGCAATCAGGTTCTCCCAGCTCTTCCGCAAGAGCGAAATCTGCCTCACATATCTTGCAGCAAAACGAAGGCCGGGAGCCAACGCTCCCGGCCTTCTTACCTACGTCTTACTCCTCCAGTGCCCAGAGATGCCTGTCTCTTCTGAACACGAGACACACCAGCACCCCTGCCGCCGCAATCGCCAGATACACCAGCGCCGCGCCGCTGCCCTTCCCGGCGCCCAGCAGCCGGACCAGAACCGCGTCCTCCGTCAGCCCCGCCATCAGCGGTTCACAGACGCGGTCCACCAGCCACCCGCCCAGCAGATACCCCACCGGGATAGTAAAAAACTGAAGTGTATTCCTTGCGGCGTATACTCTCCCCTGCAGCTCCACGGGGATGTGCAGCCGCAGCAGCGACTCCAGGTTCGCGCCCATCACCGGGATAAACACCCATCCCAGCACGGCCCCGAAGCACCAGACCCCCGGTCCCCGCCCAAAGGCCAGCAGCAGATTCTCCGTACTCATGGAGAACAGCAGGCTGTTGCAGATGACCCGCACCCGGCTTTTCGGCGCGGGCAGGAGCGTGACCATCACGCTCCCCGCCAGATTGGCGGCCCCGGTAAACGTCTGCAAAACGCCCAGCGCCGTCTCCCCGCCGCCGGGGCGGGAGAGGACCATGGGCGCCAGCGCCGCGTTGTAAACGCTGGCGATCAGATTGATAGCCGCTAGAAACAGGATAATATCCAAAATTCCCCTGTTCCGCCGCAGCCACTGTACGCCCTCCCAAGCGGAGCGCAGCACGGGAACTCTCTCCCCGGGACCGCCCTCCTCCGGAAAGCGGATGATAAAGAGGATACTCCCAACCGCCGCCCCGCAGGTAACCAAGTCGATGGCGATGACTGCCTCCAGTCCCGCCAGCGTCAGCACGGCGGTAGCCAGCGCCGGGGCCAGCAAGGTCGTCAGGGAGCTGGAGAGGGACCGCAGCCCCCCTACACGCTGGACCTGCTCCCTGGGCGTCAGCAGGGTCACCGCCAGCTCAGAGGCCGGCTGCTGAATGGTGTTCATGAGCCCGTTGAGCGCGTTGACGCCATACAGATGCCAGACCTCCAGCCGCCCGGTTTTCAGCAGGACCAGCACCGCCACTGTGGAGAGCGCGGCAAAGAGGTCGCAGGCAACCAGCGTCTTCCGCTTGTCCCACCGGTCCACCAGACTTCCGGCGAAGATGCTCAGCAGCACATAGGGCGCGTAGGACGCAACGGCCAGCCCCGCCGTAGTCAGCGCGGAGCCCTCCTGCTGGTAGGACCAGATCACCAGCGCGAATCCGGTCATGGCGCTCCCCAGTGCCGAAAGTGCCTGGGTACTCCAGAGGATCAGAAAATATTTCAATCCTCTCAGGTCAAACAATTTCCTTTTCATTTCAGACTTTGCTCCTTTTTGTACAGTTTACGTTACATACAAAACTGCAAAGCCTGCCCGAACGTTACGTGTTTGCCGTCAAAATCTTATCAGCTCCATGCCGTCCTGTTCGGATCAGACCTTGCATGGAGCGAAGCCAATGCAGAGACGCATCCGTCTCACCTCTTTTCAAGTATCCTGTGTGGAATGCGCCCACTGGTAGACCGCCGCGGCCGCGTTTTTGGGCACCACCGCCTGCAATTCCTCCAGAGACGCCTCCTTAATCGCTTTCAAGCTCTTGAAATGCTTCAGCAGCGCCAGCCGCCGGACCTCTCCCACCCCCGGAATACCGTCCAGCGTGGACCCCCGTACCGACTTTCCGTGGCTCTCCCGGTTGAAGGTGATGGCGAACCGGTGGGTCTCCTCCTGAATGCGCCCGATGAGGGAGAACACCACCTGAGTCCCCTGAATACCAATCTCCCGGCCCTCCGGCGTCACCAGCGCCCGGGTCCGGTGCCGGTCGTCCTTCACCATGCCGAAGATGGGGATCGCCAGCCCGAACCGTTCCGTCACCCGCCGGGCCACCCTGGCGTGCTGCTCGCCGCCGTCGATGAGCATCACATCCGGCAGAGGCATAAACTTTTTATCCTTCTCCATATAATGAGTGAGCCGCCGGGTCAGGACCTCCTCCATGGACCTGTAATCGTCCGGATGCCCCTCCACATCCTTGATCCGGAACCGCCTGTACCGGTCCTTGGCGGGCCGCGACCCATGAAACACCACCATGGACGCCACGATATCGTCCGCGCCGGTGTTTGAGATGTCGTAGCTCTCCAGGAATGAAGGCGCTTCCTCCAGGCCCAGCAGCTTTCCCAGCAGCTCCAGCGTCCTGTCCGCTCTCTCCTGACTGCTGGTCTGCCGCTCCGCCTCTTCCCGGGCGTTGGTCTCCGCCATCTGCAGCACCTGAGCCCGCTCCCCCCGCTGGGGGACCCGCAGGGTCACCCTGTGCCCCGCCTTCTCCGTCAGAAGCTGCTCCAGCACCTCCTGATCCTCGATGGCCTCCGGCAGACAGATCTCCCGGGGCAGCACGGACCGCCCGCCATAATACTGCAGCAGCAGCGCGGACAAAATTTCCGCCGGATCATCCAGCGCGGAGGCGCCAAACAGCTCCGCCTCCCGGCCCGTCAGCTGTCCCTCCTCATAGTGGAGGACCGCGCAGCAGCACTTGGCGCCCAGGTACAGCCCCCACACATCCGTGTCGGCGCAGACCCCGGCCAGGACCTTCTGCCGCTTGCCGAGGACCCTGATGGCCGCGACCCGGTCCCGAAGGACGGCGGCCTCCTCAAACTGAAGCTCCTCCGCCGCCCTCTGCATTTCCTCCTCCAGCTGGCTGGTCACCAGCCGGATCTTTCCCTCCAGCAGCTGCACCGCCAGATCGATCCGCCGGTTGTACTCCTCCCCGGTCATTTCCGCCCGGCAGAAGCCGTCGCACCGCCCCATGTGGTGATTGAGACAGGGCCGCTCCTTCCCGATATCCCTGGGAAACGTCTTCCCGCAGGTAGGCAGATGGAAGGCCGCCCGCACCGCGTCCAGGGCGGAGCGGGTCTCCTGCCGCATCCCATAGGGCCCGAAGTACCGCGCCCCGTCGTCGGACACCCTGCTGACGATGGAGAATTTCGGATACGCCTCCCGGCTGAGCCGGACGAAGGGATACCCCTTGTCGTCCTTCAGAAGGATGTTGTACCGGGGCATGTACTGTTTGATGAGCGCGTTCTCCAGCACCAGCGCCTCGAACTCGCTGCCCACGATGATGGTGTCGAAGTCGTCCACCAGCCCCACCATGGTGTGCGTCTTGATGTTGTGGCCCCGGCCCGCCTGAAAATACTGGCTCACCCGGTTTTTCAGCTTTTTGGCCTTGCCCACGTAGATGACCTCGCCGTCCTTCCCGTGCATCAGGTAGACCCCGGGAGCCAGAGGCAGGCTGTTGGCTTTTTCCAGCAATTCTTCCTTTGTCATATAACGACCTCCAACTGGCAGTGCGCCCCTTTCGTAACATCGCCGTGGGCATCCATAGAGATAAAGCAAAATTTATTGCTCCAGCAGGAACGCCCTGATCCCTTCACTGATCGCTTCATACTCGTAATCATGAACATAATGCGGACAGTCCAATTCTATATATTCCCCTTCATCCACCTGTGATATATATTCTATCGGAATTTTCCTCCACATTTCTTTATCAAAGCCCGTTCCACCGGAGCCATCTGAAATAAAGAACAGCATCGGAAGCTGCGGAACACCTATACCGTCCACTTTTTCAGCATTTTCCTTTACCCGTTCCATTTCGTTTATCATTGTCACGGTTGCTGTCCGGCTGTAGAAAACCGCTCTATAGATTTCCTTTTCGTCATCGGATAATGTACCATACTTTATAGCGTCGCTGTCCGAAATGCCCGGTATCAAACGAGTGACGCCCATATCAGCCGCCCAGCTCGCAATGCGCATGACCGGTATATTTATGTTCATGCTGTCATAATACTCCGGCACCGCCATATCCAGTCCAATAATTGCAGATACCTCCTCAGGATACTTCTGCGCCCAATACAGGGCTTCAAGTCCTGACATCGAGTGGGGGCAAAGGACATAGGGCGCATTTAATCCCGCAGCGGCAAGAGCAGTCCTTGTGTCCTCAAGTATGGAATCAATGTCTCTGTCCTTATCAACAACATCGCTGAAACCGTATCCGAATTTCTCTACAACCGCGATCTGATATTGATCGCTTAAAAGAGAGTAGAGGGACTTGAAATCCAGTATGGGAGAGCAGGTACCGCCGCCTGACATAAAAACAAGCGCCGTATCGCCGGTTCCTTCAACATAGACACTCATCTTGTGTCCGCCAACTTCAACCATTTGTCCTGACGGCGAACGTAATTCAGCTTCCGCTTTCAGACGGACTTGATGATTGATGTATATAATAAGCAGCAATACAAGCACTGCGGCAAGCACAATGCCAGTTATCTTCACAGCTCTTTTTCTCATCGTATTCCCTCTCTGGTATTTCAATCCGGTATGCAAAGTATACCACTATCGCAAGTGGCATTCAACCCTCATATATAGTCGAAGCAGTTGAAAATCGGTAAAGTCCGGCGGTCAAAACAGGGCGTGGACTTCGTTGCCGTCCTTGGCGGGCGTCAGCCCGCCTGCGTCCTCCGCCGCGCCACACCCGGTTTTCCCTCGCCTCCTTTTTACCGATTTTCAACTGCTTCGACTATATATGCCCTGCCGGCCAGTCACCGCCCCCGGCCTATGCCAGAAAAAAAGACTGCTTCGTCTCCGAAACAGTCTTTCATCCGCTGTGTATTGGGCTTATTCTCCGAATTCGCCGGAACGGACCAGCTCGGCCAGAGCCTCCACGGCCTCCTTCTCGTCGGAGCCGTCGGCAATCAGGGTAATGGTGGTGCCCTTCACGATGCCCAGGGAGAGTACGCCCAGCAGGCTCTTGGCGTTCACCCGGCGCTCGTCCTTCTCGACCCAAATGCCGCTCTTGAACTCATTGGCCTTGCGGATGAAGTAGGTGGCAGGTCTCGCGTGCAGACCAACCTCGTTGTTAATGGTGACTTCCTGAGTATACATAGACCCTTATCTCCTCTTCAATCTCAATCTGCATATACTGCATCACAGCCGTAGGATATAGCTATATGTTAGCAAATTTATTTTCCTCCGTCAACGGCACATTCCACAAATTTGTCTGTCCGCAGAGGACTTTTGCACACTGTTTTGTGGGAATATTTACGAAAGCGCTGTTCTCCGGCGTCTGCATCGCCGCCTTTTTCCGCTCCTGCGGAAAGTATTCCCGGCGGCGGAGAGGACTATGCCCCCCATTTCCTATTTTATGCGGCGGGGGCGGAGGCGTTCCGCCCGCTGTTCAGGCCCTCATCCACTCCCGGACCGGACTCAGCAGCAGCTCACCCCCCAGTCGCCGCACCGACAGCTCCGGGCACCGCCGCCCCAGTCCCTCTGCCAGCTCCTCCAGCGTCTCCTGCCGTTCCCGGCAGCCAGCCATGCGCTCCGCCAGCGCCGGGTCCAGTCCGGCGGCCTGTACGGAGACCAGCACCATGCCGCCGCTCTCCGTTTCAAAGCCAGGCGACAGCGCCAGCAGCGCCTCCGGCACGCCCTCCGCCCCCAGTGCCTCCGGCTCCAGCTCCTGCCGCAGGATGCGCCGGTACAGGACCTCCCGTATGTTGGGGTACTGCGCCGTTACCACAGCGGCTCCGCCGGATGCCTCCGGCAGCGAAAAGCGCACCGTGATAAAGCCGGGGCCTCCCAGCTCCGGATGCTTCATCAATTCCGCCAGCGCGTCCGCCGCCTTTCCCAGCGCCTCAATCCCCTCCCGGCTCACCTGTACTGCCTGTTCCTCCCTCTCCCCGGCGTCCGCCTCCCCTTTGCCGCCCCGTCCAAAGGCCTGGGTATACCAGAGTCCCGCCGCTGCCGCCGCCAGAAGCACGGCGGCCAGATAAAAGAAATGCACCATCCATTCCCCCCGCTGTTGTTGTCTTTAAGAATATATTATAGTATTCTTTCAGATAATTTGCAAGAGGGAATGTTGTCTGTAAGATAACCGTGGAGGGAGCTGATAGAAATGAGCGCAGACATACGGGCGCTGGGCGAGTCCATCCGGGCGGCCCGGATGCGGAAGGGTCTGACCCAGGAGGCGCTGGCCGAGCTGCTGGACATCACCCCCATCCACCTGAAGAATATGGAGAGTTCCCGCAGGAACCCGTCGGTGCCGCTGCTGTTTGCTCTGATGGAGCTGCTGGACCTCTCGGTGGACGCCCTGGTCTTTCCGGAGCGGCAGGAGGGCGGCGTACTCCACACCCATGGCCTGTCGGACGCCGAGGTGGAGGCGCTGGCGCGGCTGGTGGACGTGATGCGGCAGGAAAAGGGAAACCGGGGTTGACCGCGCAGGCCGCCAGCCCCGGTTTTCCCTGTTCTTTGCGCGGCCCGCCCTTGCAAAACGGCCGCTGATCGACTATAATATGGCAGGAAACCCGAGGAAAGGAACGAAACGACATGAATGAAATCATTCTCCTCAAGCTGGGCGAGGTGGTTCTCAAGGGCCTGAACCGCCGGAGCTTTGAGGACAAGCTCAACGCCAATATCCGCCGCCGTCTCCAGCACTGCGGCAGCTTCCACGTCTATTCCAAGCAGAGTACCGTCTACGTGGAGCCTCAGAGCGCGGACTGCGACCTGGACGGCGCCTATGCCGCCTGCAGGCAGGTATTCGGCATCATCGCGGCCACCCGGGCCCGTTCCTGTCCCAAGGACAAGGACGCCATTTTCCACTGTGCCCAAAACTATCTGGACGGGGATCTCCGCGCCGCGAAAACCTTCAAGGTGGAGACCAAGCGGGCGGACAAGCACTTCCCCATGAACAGCATGGAGATCAGCCAGTACGTAGGCGGCCTCCTTCACGACGCCTATCCCCACCTGAAGGTAGACGTCCACACCCCCGAGCTGTGCGTCCACGTGGAGGTCCGGGAGAAGGCGGCCTATGTCCACGGTCCCAGCCAGCCCGGGGCCGGCGGCCTGCCCATCGGCATGGGCGGCACGGCGGTGAGCCTGCTCAGCGGCGGCATCGACAGCCCGGTATCCTCCTATATGGTTGCCAAGCGGGGCGTCCAGCTGGAGCTGGTCCATTTCTTTTCCCCGCCCTACACCTCTCAGATGGCTCTGGACAAGGTGATCCGCCTGGCCCGGGAGCTGGCGCCCTGGTGCGGCCGGATGAAGCTGCATATTGTCCCCTTCACGGAGATACAGGAGGCCATCCGCCGCGCCTGTCCGGAGGATCATTTCACCCTGATTATGCGGCGGTTCATGATGCGTCTGGCCCAGGCGGTTGCCCGGCGCACGGGGGCCAGGGCCCTGGTCACGGGGGAGAGTCTGGGCCAGGTGGCCAGTCAGACCATGGATGCCTTGGCGGTATCTGACCAGGTGTGCGCTCTGCCGGTCCTGCGGCCCGTGATCGGCATGGACAAGCAGGAGATTGTTGCGATTTCCCGGAAGATCGGGACCTTTGATACCTCGATACTTCCCTATGAAGACTGCTGTACGGTCTTTACTCCCCGGCATCCGAAGACACATCCTCATTTGGACGAGGTGCTGGAATATGAGAAGGCGCTGGATATCGACGGCCTGATGGAGAGGGCTCTGGCAGGGATCGAGAGAAGGACCATCTCCATAGGGGATTGATCTGCGGCGCTGCGCGCCGCCTGGCAGTTGTTTCTGTTTGCTGCCCCGCTGCACCGCGCAAATGGCGGCGGCGGCAGACCAATTACAGAAGCGGCGCCGCAGTAAGCACTTCCGTAAAAACCCGTGGATAGAACCACCAGACCGGCGCACCAACGAAGAATCCATCGACAGAACACCCCCGGTCCGTCGGAGGAACCCCAAACACCCCCGTAATGCGAAGGATTCTCAAGGGACGGAACGTCCCTTGAGGGTGCTTTTGCTTCTTTTCGCACAAGCGAAAAGAAGACCCCGGCGCGGCCTGCCGGCCGCCTGGCCGAATCGATCTGAAAAACAGGCAGCGGAGGCGGCCCCCCAGGGGCCGCAGAAAGGAACCCTAAAATGATCGCCGAACTGATTGCCGTAGGCACCGAACTCCTGCTGGGCAGCATCGCCAACACCGACGCCCAATTCCTGAGTGAGAAGCTCAGCGCCCTGGGCATCACCGTCCACCATCATACGGTGGTGGGAGACAACCCCCAGCGCCTCAGCGAGGCGCTGGAAACCGCCCGCGCCCGGGCGGACATCATCATCACCACCGGGGGCCTGGGCCCCACCTATGACGATCTCACAAAGCAGACTATCTGCAAAACCTTCGGCAGGGAATTGGAACTCCACGAGGACATCCTGGAGGAGATCCGCTCCTGGTTCCTGACCAAGCTGGGCCGTGAGATGCCGGAAAACAACATTCAGCAGGCCCTGCTGCCGGTGGGCTGCACGGTATTCGGCAACCCCGTAGGCACCGCCCCCGGCTGCGCCTTTGCGGAAAACGGCGTCCACGTGCTGATGCTGCCGGGCCCGCCCTTCGAGTGCCGCTACATGTTTGACCACCAGGCGGCCCGGTATCTGGAAAAACTGACCGACGGCGTGATTGTCAGCCATGAGATCAAGATCTTCGGTATGGGGGAAAGCGCCGTGGAGGAGGCCCTGCGGGAACCCATGGAGCGCCTGACCAACCCCACCCTGGCCCCCTACGCCAAGCTCAACGAGTGCATGGTCCGCGCCACCGCCAGGGCGGAGACCCGTGAGGCCGCCGAGGCCCTGCTGGCCCCCCTGGTCAGCCAGGTCTGCGCTGTCCTGGGGGACGTGGTCTACGGTGTGGACGTGGAAAGCCTGGAGGCGGTGGCCTCCGGCCTCCTGCGGCGGAAGGGGCTGACTCTCTCCGCCGCCGAGAGCTGCACCGGAGGCCTCATCGCCAAGCGCATCACCGGCCTGCCCGGCGCGTCCGCAATCTTCCGCGGCGGCGTGGTCAGCTATACCAACGCCGTCAAGGCCAACGTCCTGGGCGTGCCCGAAGAGCTGCTGGAAAAGTACGGCGCGGTGTCGGAGCCGGTGGCCCGCTCCATGGCGGAGTGCTGCCGGAGACTCTGCGGCAGCGACCTGGCGGTGTCCGTCACCGGCGTGGCGGGCCCGGACAGGGACGACCGGGGCAACGAGATCGGCACCGTCTACATCGCCCTGGCCTCGGAGGAGGAAACCATCTGCCGGAAGCTCTCCTGCGGCAAGGGCCGGGGCCGGGATCGGGTGCGCTCCGCCGCCGCCAGCCATGTTTTCGACCTGCTCCGCCGCTATCTCTCCGGCCTGCCTCTGTAAGAGCCTGTATCCGCAAGCGTTGAACGCCGTCTGGCCGGCCTTTTTCCCGCCATACCGGCGTATAGTCGAAGCAGGGGAAATCTCCTTGTCTGACGGGAAAAACCCTCATCCATCCGGCATCTCCAAGCTATGAATGCAGGCTCTGAAATGCACAAAAAGCAGCCGCCCGCGCCAACTCCGGCGCGGGCGGCTGCTTGATTCAGTCCACAATCGCTTTCGCCATTTCCTCTGCGGACACCCGGTAGACCGTCCCGTCCTCCCCCAGGGCTTCCAGCGCCGTTCTCACAGCGTCCCGCTCATAGCGGCATCCCGCCAGCGCATTCCCGAAAGCCTCTCCGTCCAGTGTGGCAAAGAAGTCCCCGGACACCGCCGCCTGCCGGATCACCCCCCGTTTCACCTCCAGCCGGAACCGCATGGTGCCGCCGGAGAAGCGGCCCACCCGCTCGATGTTGAACGCGGGTCCCTGCCCATAGGTGCTTTCCCAGGAGGCGAACCGCTCCTCTCCCAGCTCCCGGATACGCCTGCCGTCCTCCGGCGTGATGACGTAGACCGTGCCCTCCGGCCCCAGGATATGCTCCACAATCTTTGCCTTGAAGGCCTCCGCGTCCATAGGCGCCGGGAGATGCCAGGCGATATTGGTCACCCGTTCCCGGACGGACGGGATGCTCTTGGACTGGATCTTGTAGCGGTCCACGGTGGTTGCCGCCGCCATCTGCTCCAGATCCGTGTCAAAGAGCAGGGACCCGTGGTGGACTACCCGGCCGCCCAGCCGGTACTGGGCGTTCCCGGAAATCTTTTTCCCTCCGACGGTCAGATCGTTTCTCCCGTTGAAGGACGCCTCCACCCCCAGCTCCGCCAGCGCGCCGGTAACAGGGGCGATGTACCGCTGGAACTGAATGTCCTCCTCCCGTGCGTCCTCAATAAAGGTAAACTGCCACCCGCCCGGATCGGTGTAGATGGTCCCCCCGCCGCTCATGCGCCGGACGATCCGGATGCCGTGGGCGGCGGCATATGCGCGGTCCACCTCCTCCAGGACGTTCTGGTAGCGTCCCACCATCAGCGTGGGCGTAGTGCGCCAGAAGAGGAATACCGTGTCCTCCAGGGGCTTTTCCACCGTAAAATAGTATTCCGCCCCGAAGTTGTAGCACACATCGGCGGACCCGGTCTCAATGTAGATCATGCACGCCCTCCAGAGCCTCCCACGCCTTATAGGAGCTTCTCGCCAGGGGCGCGGAGGCCACATACCGGAACCCCTTGTCCAGCGCCATCTTCTTATACCGGGCGAAATCCTCCGGCGAGGCGTACCGGTCCAGAGGGTAATGCTCCGGCGAGGGCTGCAAATACTGTCCGATGGTGAGGATGTCGCACCCCGCGGCCAGCACGTCGTCCATCAGCTCCCCGATCTGCTCCTCCGTCTCCCCCAGGCCAACCATGAATCCGGTCTTGGTCAGCAGCGCGGCATCCTTCTCCTTGCAGTAGCGCAGCACCGCCAGGCTCCTCTCATAGTCCGCCTGGGGCCGCACGGCCTTCTGCAGCGCCCGCACCGTCTCCACATTATGATTGAGTACCTCCGGACGGGCCTCGATCACCGCGTCCAGGGCGGCGGTATTCATCTGCATGTCGGAGATCAGCGTCTCCACCGTCGCCCCGGGGCAGGCCCTCCGGATAGCCCGGACGGTCTGCGCGAACTGTTCCGCCCCGCCGTCCGGCAGGTCGTCCCGGGTGGGGCAGGTCAGCACCACATGGCGCAGCCCCAGCTTTTTGGCGGCGGCGGCCACATTTTCCGGCTCCTCAGGGTCCGGCGGCTGAGGATGGCCGGGGGTCACACTGCAAAAGCGGCAGTTGCGGGTACACTGACTGCCCAGGATCATAAAGGTAGCGGTGTGCTTGCGGTAGCATTCCCCCAGGTTGGGACAGTTGGCCTCCTTGCATACGGTGTTCAGCCTCAGCTCGCCCAGCAGCTGCGCCACCTCGGCCACCGCCTCCTGGTTGTACCGCACCCGCAGCCATTCCGGTTTTCTCTCCATGCCCCTCACTCCGTTTCCAGAATCGCCACCGGGTCGCCGGGAGCCACCTGGTCTCCCTCCTCCCACAGCTGTTTTTTCAGCACGCCGGAGGCCGTGGCCTCGATCTGGTTGACCACCTTGTCCGTCTCCACCTCATAGAGGGGCTCCCCGGCCTCCACCGTATCCCCCTCCTCCTTCAGCCACGCGCACAGCACGCCGCTGGTCATCTCCGGCCGCAGCCTGGGCATTGCAAGTTGTTTTTCCATGTTGTTGTCTCCCCACATATTGAATTGGGCGTGCCTTTTTGCAGGCCCTTCCGCGCTTTACAGCGTACTGCGCATCTTCCGCCCCATCCTGACGGCGGATTTCCTCTCCGGTCTGCCGGAGCCCTTAGAGTCTGTTTAAAATCTCCTCGCGCGGGTTGAGCGAAACCGTCTTTTGCCGCTTTTACAGCAGCAGCTCCAGCAGCTCCTGCCCCCGCTCTCCCGCCAGTCTCCCGCAGATCTCCGCAAACCCCTCCGGGCACAGCCGGGCCCCGTTCAGCAGCCGCGCCGCCAGCGCCCCGTCCACCGCCGGGCAGTCGATTGCCGCCTCTGCGACGATTCCCTGCCTGGCGGAGTAAGCCGCCCGGAAGGGCATACCGGCAAAGCTGCCGGACCTCTCGTAGACAAAGGCCGGCGTCCGCCCCCAGGTCCATGCCCAGCTGCGGTATTTCCCGTCCCGCAGGCGGCGGACCTCCCCGGCCTCTTCGGCCGTCAGCTCCCGCCGGTTCCCGGCGTCCGGAACCATCCGGTCCAGGAGCCGCCGCTGGAATTCCTCCACCGTCATGTCCTCCGCCAGATGGGGACGGATATTGGTCACCGGGCAGATGGCGGACTGGGTCCCCTTGGTGCGGACGCAGTCGTTCTTCCCCCGCACGGAAATTTCCTCCAGCGCCTCCAGACCGGCGTCAAAGAGGAGCGTTCCGTGGTGGAGCAGCCGCCCCCCCGCCGAACGCTGGGCGCTGCCGGAGATTTTCTTTTCCCCGATGGCGATGTCGCTGGCCCGGTTTTTCCGTGCGGGGACGCCGATGCCGTTCAGTGCCTCCAGAATGGGCGCCAGGCTTCTGCCGTAGTCCACGCCCCCCTCCTGCCGGGTGATGCAGGAGTAGTTGACGTTGCCCAGATCATGATACACCGCCCCGCCTCCGGAGATCCGCCGGAGAACCGGGATTCCCATCCGCCAGAGTCTCGCCGCCCGTACTTCCCGGCAGATGTTCTGATAGCTCCCCACCACCATGCAGGGCGTGTTGCGCCAGAGCAGGAAGACATCCTCCTCCCGGAAGCGGGTAAAAACAAATTCCTCAAAGGCCAAGTTGTAGTATGGGTCCGTAGAATGGCTGTCAAAGGTAATCACCCCGGCGCACCTCCTCCTGCGGGAATAGCTACAGTATACGGCCCGGCAAAAAAAAAGTCAACACCGGGACCGTCCCCGGCGTTGACTACCATAGCCGACACACTCGAAAATCGGTAAAGCTCGGCGGCTAAAATGGGACGTGGACTGCGTTGCCGTCCTTGGCGGGCATCAGCCCGCCTGCGTCCTCCGCCTTGCCACACCACATTTTCCCTCGCCTCCTTTTTACCGATTCTCAAGTGCGCCGACTATTGTCCATTCCCGTAATTTTCCGGCATCCTCCGCCATCCGCCGCAGAAGCCGGTTTTTCTCATTCACCGGACCAAATCCGGACAGAGGGCACAGCACCGTCCCGCACCGCTCCATCACCTCCGCCGCCTGCCGGAAGGCCGCCTCCCCAACCGGCCGGAAGCTCTCTTCCTTCACCACCCTGACAGCCAGCGCCGCCGCCACGGGATAGTCCACATCATTCTCCTGCAAAACCCCGGCGGCAAAGGGCACCCCCTGCCGCTGCAGCCGCCGGTAGACCGGAATACCGGACCCGCCGCCGCCGATGACGAATACCCTGGGCTCGCCCCGGACGGGCTCCAGCTCCAGAGAGCCGAACAGGGCATTGTAGCTCCCCCTGGCCGCGCCGTACAGCTCCATCATGTAGTCCGCCGTAAAGATCTCCTCCGGAGGCCCCTGCCGCTCGATAACGTCCCCGTGGACACAGACCACATAGTCGCTGATCTTCTGGGCCAGATCCAGCTCATGCAGGGACATCACCACCGCCAGATTTCTGGAACGGACCATATCCTTCAAAATCGCCAGCAGCTCCAGCTTGTGCCGGATGTCCAGAAAGGAGGTAGGCTCGTCCAGCACCAGCACCTCCGGCTCCTGGCACAGGGCCCGTGCCAGCAGCACCCGCTGGCGCTGGCCGTCGCTGATCCGGGAGAAGTCCCGCTCCGCCAGATCGGAGGCATGGACCAGCGCCAGACACTGCGCCACCTTCTCCCGGTCCTCCCGGCTCAGGATGCCCAGCCTTCCGGTGTAGGGGTAGCGCCCCGTGGCCGCCACATCCTCGCAGGTCATCAGCTCCGGGTGGATGTGGCTGGTCATCAGCACGCTCATCCGCCGGGCCACGTCCCCCTCGGAGAGCCCCGCCATATCCCGTCCGTCCAGATATACCGCGCCGCCCACCGGCTCCAGCTGCCGGATGATGCTTTTCAATACGGTGGACTTCCCGGCCCCGTTGGGGCCGATGAGCGTCATGATCTGTCCCCGGGCCAGCTCCAGCCGGATCTCCCGGATCAGCGGCCTGCCGTTGTATCCCACGGACAGGTCCCTGGTATGCAGGTAAATTTCTCTCATACGGCGCCTCTTTCCGGAAAAAGATTCATGATTCCTCTCTCATCCGCCCGCTCTTCCGGGAGGCCATCAGGCCGATCACGATGGGCGCGCCGAACACGGCGGTCACGGAGCTGATATTCAGCTCCGTAGGCGCGAATACCGTCCGGGCGATCAGGTCGCAGCCCAGACAAAATACCGCGCCGCCCAGAAAGCAGGCGGGGATAATGACAATCGGCTTTGCCGTGCGGAAAAGCCCTTTAATCAGATGGGGGGCCGCAATGCCCACAAAGGAGATGGGCCCGGCAAAAGCGGTCACACAGGCGGAGAGGATGCTGGACAGCAGGATCAGCTCCACCCGGAACCGCTTGATGTTCACCCCCATGTTCCGGGCGTACACCTCGCCCATCTGATAAGCGCCGATAGGCTTGGACAGCAGGAAGGCCAGCCCCAGAGAGAGGAACACCACCCAGCTCATCATCTCCACGTTGTCCCAGCTGGTGCCGGAAAAGCTCCCCATGGACCAGTTGTGCAGATTGACGATGTTGGAGTCGTCGGCAAAGGTCACCAGGAAATCGGTTACGGCAGAGCAGATATACCCGATCATCACGCCGCTGATGACCAGCATACTCATCTGCTTTACCCTCCTGGACAGCAGCAGGATGAATCCCATGGACAGCATGGAGCCCGCGAAAGCTCCCGCGATCAGCGCCATGGACCCTGCGGTACCGCCCCGGCTGAGCAAAAAGATCATCACCAGCGAAACCGTCAGCTTGGCCCCCGAGGAGATACCCAGCACGAAGGGGCCCGCGATGGGATTGGCAAAAAAAGTCTGGAGCAGAAACCCCGACACCGACAGCGCCCCGCCCAGAATGGCCGCCGCCAGCACTCGCGGCAGGCGGATGCCCCAGATGATGCCCGCGTCCAGCGGATTTGCCAGCGCGGCAAGCAGCTCCTCCGCCGTAAAGTCCACACTTCCGGCGCAGATGTTCCATACCAGCAGTACCAGCAGCAGGACCGCCAGCAGTATGAAGCAGGCGACGTACCGTATCCATAGCTTTCTCATGGCCGTTCCCCCGTCATGTCAGCCGGTGCAGGTAATTCATGTCCGCGTCCGCCGGGTCCTCCCGGGTGAGGACGGCGTTGATGTCCAGAATCATATCCCCCGCCCCCAGGGCCTCCTGGAACATGCTCTTCCCGGTACACCAGACGTCTCCGTTCCGCACCGCCTTGAAGTCCGCCAGAGGCTCGCTCTTCGCCACCAGCTCCTCAATGGCTGTCAGGTTGGCGTCGATGGCGCTGTTGTAAATGAGGATATCCGCGTCCTTGGCCCCCTGGTAGAAGGACTCCATCTGCATATTCATGGTGGACAGGGCGTTTTCCTCCCCCTCCAGATCCTGAAACACATAGACGCCCCCGGCGAGGTCGATGGCCTTGGCAATATAGTCCCCCGGCTTCCGTACGCTGACCGCCCCGTTGGAAGTGATGTAGAAAAAAGCAACCGTTTTCCCGGTATTCTCCTGCTCCAGCACCGGCGCAAGCCGCTCCAGCTGGCCGTCGAAGAAGGCTTCCGCCTCCTCAAGCTTTCCCAGCAGCACTCCGTAGAGCTTGATCCACTCCATCCTTCCCAGGGGATGACTCTCATAGCTGGAGCGCTCTACCAGCACAGGGATGCCCAGCCGCTCCAGCTGCTCCTTGACCTCCGGGTTGTGATAGATCATGGTGGACTCCAGCGCCAGGCCGCAGTTCTTGGACACGATCAGCTCGTAATCCGGCGCGTTATATTTTCCCGCATAAACCAGGCGTCCCGCCTCCATGGCCTCCCGGGCCTCCGGAATGTACCACCCCTCGGCCCTGGTGCCGGAGAGGGTCACGGCGTCCAGCGCCTCCAGCCGGCAGAAGGAGTCCATGGCGGCGGTGGCCTGCATGTAGATATTTTCCAGGGGCTGCCGGAGAACCACCACCTCCTCCGGGGTGTCCGGGGGAGGGCTCAGGTCCTCAGGGCACAGCAGATAGGTCTCCTGATCGATCCGGATGCGGGCGTAGCCGCCCGCAGAAAAATCCACGGAAAAGCTCTGGGCATAGTCCAGCTCCAGGCGCCGGGTCTCGGGGCTGTCCCACAGGTCCTTCCAATAATACCAGAGGGTCTGGGTTTCCCCGTCAGGCAGCCGCAGGGCGGACTCATCCGGCGCGGGATTCTCCGGCACGGGGAGGGTGGGCTCCTTCCCGGTACAGGCGCACAGGCACAGAGCCAGCAGCAATGCCGCCCATTTCCATCGTTTCATCGGTTTTCTCCTTACTGTTTCTCCAGGGTGGAGGCGTCAAACAGCAGAGTATACTCCACCTCATGCGGCTCGCTCATGGCTACGGTGTCGGCAATCACGTCCAGCCTCTGATCGAAGGCGGAAACGGGAATTTCAAAAGTGGAATTGCCCTCCGTGTTGGTTTGCATATACTTCTCCCCGTCCACCTTCATATAGTCAAAATTGGAACTGCTCCAGACAATCGTGGCCCAGAACTGTCCGTTCTCGCACCGCAGCACTGCGGGAGAGGCTACTGTGGCCCGGCCGGTACCGCCCTCCAGCGTTACGGCAGCGGTGTAGATTCCATCTTCCGGGACAGTCTCCGCCGGTTCCGGGTCCGGAACAGGTTCCGGTTCGGGCTCCGGCTCAGGAGCCGGTTCCGAGGGGGAGAATTCCGGGGCCGGACCGTCCGGCTGGACGGCAGCGGGGTCCGGTTCCTCTCCGGCGGGGTCCGTTCCGGAGGGAGCGGGGGCCCCGGCAGGTTCCGGTTCCACTTCATCAGGCATAGGAGCGGGATCGCTGACAGGCGGGGGAGTCTGCTCCTCTGTTCCGGCAGGAGCGGGGGAGGGGGCGGGCGGCACATCATTTTCGCCGCCGCAGGCGGTCAGAAGAACCAGCAGCAGAGCGAACAGGGACAAAAGAATCCGATATTTCTTGTTCACAAATATATTCCTCCTGAATCAAAAACCGCTTCAGAGCAGCGCCGCTGGCTCTTGACGGCGCGGCGCTGCTCTGGGCGTGGATCAATTTATTCCGCCTCGGGGGAGATAAAGGTCAGGGTGCGGTCATACCACTCGTCTTTCTTCACGCTGTGGGCGGCATAGTCCAACGCCTTGTCCAGCTCGGCCACGGGCAGAGTGAATGTGGTCTTGCCATCGGCGGCAGCGCCCTCTACCACGCCCTCAACGGCCAGCTTGGCGGCATTCTTATTGCCCGCGAACATTTTGTCGAAGCTCTCGCTGCCCAGGACCAGCTTGGCGGTCATCTGACCGTCCTGCACGGTCAGCTCACAGCTGTCGATCTTGAACATGGACTGCCCGCACTCCACCTCAATGCTGTAGGCGCCGTCCGCCAGAACCTTGGGCTCCTCCTCGTTGTCGGGATTCTCAGGGTTGGGCTGGCTGATAATGCCGACGTCCTTCAAATCTACAGCGGCTTTGGCATGGTCCGCCAGCAGATCGCGGATGGCCTTGATCTCGCCCAGGCCGTTGATCTGGCACTCGACTACCTCCAGTCCGGCGCTAGTGAAAACAGAGTACCAGGACTCAGGATCGTTCTCGTCAGCCATATCGTTGTTGGCATGGTCGCCGGCAACGATCATCATGGGACGGAGGATGACTTTCTCATAGCCGGCCTCCTTCACCATCTTCACCACATCCTCCGCCAGAGGCGCGGCCTCCACGGTGCCTATGAAATGGTTGACGTTTCCGGCATCCTTGAGTACCTGCTGCATCCTGGCGTAGATGCTGTGGGAATCGGCGGAGGTGCCGTGGCCCATCCAGCACACGGCGGTCTTGCCGTCCTTGACGGAATCCTTGGTAGCGTCCGCCATGGCCTTGGCTGCCTTGGCAAAGTCGTCTTCGCTGGTCAGCAGGGGCGCACCGATCTTAATGGACTCGAACTTACCGGCGTACTTCTTCTCCAGCAGATTGCGGAGGTCGCCGTATTCATAGCCGTTCATCAGGTGAGTGGGCTGGACCAGCAGATTCTTTACGCCGCTCTTTACGGCGCGGTCCAGAGCCTCCTTCACGTCATCGATCTGCTCGCCGTCCCGGCGGTAGACATGCTCGATGATGATATTGGCAGTGAAGCCGCGGCGGACGTCATAGTCGGGGAAAGCCTTCTCCAGGTCGTCCTCAATGGCCTTGATGGTGGCTACCCGGTTGTCGTTGAAGCTGGTGCCGAAGCTGACAACCAGCAGTTCGTTCTCCCTGGTGCAGTCCTGGTTGCGGGGGTTGTCCTTGGAGGCGTCTCCGGTGGCGTTATCGTCCAGATACCGGCACAGGATAACGGCCACCTGGGCACGGGTCGCGGTGCCATTGGGGTCCAGCCTGCCCTCGCCGGTTCCCTGAATGAACTCGCTGGCCACAGCCCAGTTCATGCACTCCTTGGCCCAGGAGGCCACATCGGCGGCGTCGGGATAGCCGGACAGCTCATCGGTACGGCTGGTCAGGGCGTCCCGCTTCACCTGATTAGCGGCGAAGAGGTTGAGGATCTTCGCGATCTCCTGGCGGGTCACACTGCCATCGGGATCAAAAACAGTCCCGGCCTCGTTTTTACCGTTGACGATCTTCCGGGAACTTGCCCAAACGACCGCCTGGGCAAGCTCGCCGCCCTCCACGTCTGTGAAGGGATTGACCGCCGTAAATGCGGGCTTTCCGGCCAGGCGGTACAGAGCCAGGACCAGATCACCCCGGGTCATGTTCTCGTCAGGGGCGAAGGAGGACGCGGTCTTGCCGTCGATCAGGCCCTTTTCCGTGACGGCGCCTATGTACTCCTTCCCCCAATGCTTTTCCACATCAGCATAGCCCTTGCTCTCCGCGGCAAAGGCGGGGCCGGTCAGGCCCAGGGTCAGAACCATCGCCAGCAGCATCGCCAGCAGACTGTTCCGTTTTCTCATGGTACTCATTCCTCCTAAAATTTTCTTTTTTCCATTGCTGGTCCGCATCCCTCCTTGCCGGCAGAAAGCGGATTGCCCGCCGGCAAGGAGAGAGTGAGGTTATTGTTTCCCGGCGCAGAACCCCTTTGCGCCGGCGGAAACACTGGTCCGTCCGGTCCGCCAGGCAAAAGAAAAACGTCCCGGGCCGGAGGGCGCGGAACGCACAAGACCCCGCCGGTGCATGGCGAGGCCGAATCAGAAAGCGCGCTTCCGGTTCCGGCAGAATGCGGCCAGCCGTCACGTATCTGACTTATCCTCTCCAGGGAGGCATCACAGTGACCGACTCGCAGGGCGTCTCACCCTATTCCGTGTGCCGCACAGGCGGCGCGGGCTGGCATCTATTGACTTCGGTTTTATTCTAACACAGCTTGCAAAATCTGTCAAGAGGCGTTTTCGGCGTTGGCAGGGGGAAGCCCCCCTCAGCCCAATACCACGTCCAGGGCAAGCATGATGGTAAATCCCGCCGCAAAAAACAGCGTTCCCAGGTTGGAGTGCTTCCCGGCAGAGGCCTCCGGGATCAATTCCTCCACGACTACATAGAGCATCGCCCCCGCCGCAAAGCTGAGAAGATAGGGCAGAGCGGGCAGGATCAGCCCGGAGGCCCAAATGGTCAGTATGGCGGCTACCGGTTCCGCCGCGCCGGACAGGACCCCGTAGAAAAACGCCCGTCCCTTTCTCATGCCCTCCCCTCTGAGGGGGATGGAGATGACCGCGCCCTCCGGGAAGTTCTGGATGGCAATGCCGATGGACAGGGCCAGGGTCGCCGCCGCCGTAATCGTTTCATTCCCTGCCATCCAGCCCGCCAGCACCACGCCCACCGCCATCCCCTCCGGGATATTGTGGAGGGTAATGGCCAGCACCAGCATGGTGGTCCGCCGCAGGCGGGTGCGGGGCCCCTCCGGCTCATCGCCGCTCTGATGCAGGTGGGGGATCGTCCTGTCCAGCGCCAGCAGGAACAGGACGCCCATCCAAAAGCCAGCGACCGCCGGGAGGAACGCCCGCCGCCCCATGTCCGCCGCCTGTTCCATCGCGGGGATCAGCAGGCTCCAGACGGAGGCCGCCACCATGACCCCCGCCGCGAAGCCGGTCAAGGCCCGCCGGACCATCCGGTCCAGTCCCTTTTTCAAGAAGAACACGCTCCCCGCGCCCAACGACGTCCCCACGAACGGAAGGAGCAGTTCAGCCAATACATGCTTTGTCATTTCCGGACGTTCACCTCCAAATACCATGGAGCGATACTTTTTGCAAAGATTAGTATATGGAGCCGCGCGGCTGTCAATCCCTCATTCACAGCTTGCAAGAGCTATCAAAAGTCGTTTTTCAAGGCTTGGCGCTCAGGATTCTGTTGTCAAGGTGCGTTGCGACAGCCTTTTGGGTAGCCCGGCTACGCTGGCCTGATATCCGACCTAGGCATTGACTTTCTTCCGTACATGACTAACGCGGAGGTTTGTCTTCCCTCAAATGGCGTGGGGAAAAGCGGGATTGTTGCCGGGCGGAGGGCAACGGGGCGGAAAATTTTTGATGAACGACTGCTTTGATCATAAAAGGCGACGGCCTTCATCACTGAAAACCGCCGCACAATTCATGATGGGTATGGGCTTAGCCGTCTGTCGGACCCACGTATGTTTTGACAGGGATCGTCTGGATATCTCCGGACGCGCCGACAACTGTGACTGCGCCGTTGGCAAGGCCCGCCAATTGGATCGTCCCGCTTTCAAGATTCGGGAGGACGATACTCTTTGCGCTCACATTGCCGTTAATGGTCATCATCAAAAGCCCCGGATCGACCCCATCGAAAAAAACCGCGCCGTTTTGTTCGTCAAAATAAATTTCGGCAGAACGATCCGCCATGCCCGAAAGGAGGATATTTCCATGACTGCCAAGCACGCCGCTCCGCATGGTGCCGAACGCCTCAAAAGTGAAACGATCTCCGTTGATTAGGATATTCCCGTCAGGGCTGATCGCGGCGGTGCTGACACCGGTTCCGGTAACCGTGTACTCTCTTCCTGTCATAGGGTCCAGATCTGTGCGTACGCCGTACCGCACCTTTTTATCACCAGAACCCTCGAAGGTAAAGCAGTCACTGCCAAGGACTTTTACTAGGCAGTCATCGGCGGTCTGGCTGACGGTTTCCAGCAGTTCCATCTCTCCCCCGGCGCGTCCGCCCGCAAGCCGCAGATATTCGCCGTCCGCATTATGGATCGGGGCGGCAGGATCGTCAGTATACAAATATACGCCGCCAGCCTCCATCCGCGAACAACCCACACATACAAGCAGGATCACGGCGGCGGTAAGGACAGGAAGCAAAATCTTGGTTCTTGAGGTATACATAACGGCCCTCCTTCGGATGCGGGTGAATCGGGCTACTTATCTAAAGGACGAAAGAAACTGTTAGATACGGTATAGGCACCATCTGTTGTATTGTAATAAACCAAGTCCACAGTAAAGTTAGCAAAGCAATTATAAATTGCGCTGTATGATGTTGTAACAATTGGCACCCAATCGGAAGGTGTCGGGATACCGTTACTCCCCCAATTAAGAAGCTGTACCAATAGGTGACGGTATGCAGATTGGCGAGAAAAATTTTTTGCCTGGCAAGGAAGAAACTCGCAGGAATCCTGACGGATTTCAAGAGTTTCTGACGCAGCCAGACGAAAAATTTTCCGTCAAGATGCGTGCCGGCGCCTATTGGTACAGCTTCTAACTGTTGATGTAAACTCTTGCTCTACGTAATTTTCCTCCAGTTCAGTAATACCCCGCTGAACAACACGAACCTTTGGAGTACCAATTCCAATAAGATATCCAGGTTCAGGGTCTTTGTCTCTGTCAATCGCTACGCTAGTTATTCCCACCATGTAATCAGAAATCTTATTTTTAGAATTATGTTGCAGTTTGCTCATATGCGCAGCTATCGTTTAGTGCATAGGTTGCATATGTGTATAGCGGTACAGTTTCAATTACCACTGGAATTGTCATAGGTCCATCTTTTCCAAACATGGTTTCGAGTATCAGCTCGTTGGATTAATTTGGTCGTTGAAATCGGTTAGAGTTGCAGAAGCTGGAACTGAGATCGCGAAGAGTGTGTATATAGTACACAGGACACATATCAGCTTTTTCCTCATGATAAACCTCTTTTAACTTCACCAAAAACATCTGGAATCCAAATTTCCTTTGTCGCTCGCAGGCTACTCATCGGCTCATTGGTATCACCCCCACTCAATAGGACCTCTTTCGGAGTAGACTTTGTAATCCTCAAAATTATTCTGAAATTTTTAACTTTAGTTACATAGTACCATAGTTAACTCTGCCTGTCAAGGCCGTTCCCCGCAACTTTCGAGTAAGTTGTAGGGAACGCCTCTTTTTTAATTTTAAATTTTTTCGTGCATGTTAAGATGCCGTGCCACTCTTCCCTCACGTGGGCCGCTCCTCCATGCCAGTTTGCTGGCTTTAGCTTCCCGGAAGAGGGAAAAGATGTAGGTTTTTCCAGATAATTCGGCGCTTTTCCTGCCTGCCGCCGAGGACGGGTCGTCTGGCACTTGGTCATTCCGCTGAATTTTTCAAAGGCACGGAAAATCACGAAAAAAAGTCCCCCATGGGGGGATTTTACACTTGCTTTTTGTCCGCGGTTTTGCTATGATAAAAGCACTGTATTGTGAAAAATGTGACAATACGACCATAGCCCGATTTTCTATTTGAGAGAAAGGAGCAAAGAAAGCGCAAACCGTGCGCTTTCCACATTCCGACTATGAAACTGATCACTGTCGAGCAAATGGAAGCCGCTACCGAACGGCTGCTGGAAAATGGCCGTCAGGTAGGCGCGGACTCCTGGCAGCAGCGCGTCAAGAACCAGACCCCTCACTGTAAGTTCGGCGAGGAGGGCGTCTGCTGCCGCATCTGCTCCATGGGTCCCTGCCGCGTCACCCCCAAGGCCCCCAGGGGCATCTGCGGCTGTGACGTTCACGGCATCGTGGCCCGCAACTACCTGCGCTTCACCGCAGGCGGCGCAGCCACCCACTCCGACCATGGCCGCAGCATCTGCCACACCCTGTACCAGACCAAGGAGGGCGGCAATTACACCGTCAAGGATCCCGAGAAGCTGAAGAGAATCGCCGGTGAGTGGGGCATCGCCACCGAGGGCAAGGACATCTACGACCTGGCCCACGAGGTAGCCGAGACCGCCCTCATGGAGTACGGCAAGCCCTTCGGCCTTCAGCGTTTTCTCTCCCGCGCCCCCGAGCATACGCAGAAGCTGTGGCACGACGCGGGCATTGAGCCCCGGGCCATCGACCGTGAGGTCTCCCAGTCCCTGCATATGACCCATATGGGCTGCTCCTCCCTGCCGGAGGCACTGATCCGCCAGTCCCTGCGGGCAGGCCTCTGCGACGGCTGGGGCGGGTCCATGTGCGGCACCGAGTTCTCCGACGTCCTTTTCGGCACCCCCAAGCCGGTGGACACCACCGCTAACCTGGGCGTCATGGAGAAGGACATGGTGAACATCGTCGTTCACGGCCACGATCCCTCTCTGTCCGAGATGATCGTGCTGTACGCCCAGGATCCCGAGATGCTGGCTCTCGCCAAGGAGCAGGGCGCCAAGGGCATCAATATCTGCGGCGTGTGCTGCACCGCCAACGAGGTGGCCATGCGCCACGGCATCCCCATGGCCGGCAACTTCCTCCAGCAGGAGAACGTGGTCCTCACCGGGGCCTGCGAGGCCATCGTGGTGGACGTCCAGTGCATCTTCCCCGCCCTGGGGCCCCTGTCGAAGTGCTTCCACACCAAGTTCGTCACTACCTCCGACATCGCCCGGATGCCCGACAGCGAGTTCATCCACTTCAGCGAGGAGACCGCCGGTGAGAACGCCAAGGCCATCGTCCGCATGGCGGTGGAGAACTTCAAGAACCGCAAGCAGGATCTGGTCCATATTCCCGACATCAAGGCCAACGCCACCGTGGGCTACTCTGTGGAGGCCATCAAGAAGTGCCTGGACGGCGTGACCAACACTCAGGTGGACGTAACCGGCACCATGAAGCCCCTTATCGAATGCGTCAAGTCTGGCGTGCTGCGGGGCGCTATGGCTTTCGTCGGCTGCAACAACCCCAAGGTCCGTCCCGACACCGCCCACATCGAGCTGATGAAGAAGATGCTGGCCAACGATATCCTGATCGTTGTATCCGGCTGCGCCGCCCAGGCCGCCGCCAAATCCGGCCTGCTGGACAAGGAGGCCAAGGAGCTGTGCGGCGACGGACTCAAGCGCGTGTGCGAGCTGGTGGGCATTCCCCCCGTGCTGCACATGGGCTCCTGCGTGGATATCTCCCGCATGATGGTCCTGGCAAGCGACATCGCCAAGGATTCCGGCTGGAATATCTCCCAGATTCCTCTGGTGGGCTGCGCCCCCGAGTGGATGAGCGAGAAGGCCGTGTCCATCGGCAACTACGTTGTGGCCACCGGTATTGACACCTTCCTGGGCGTCGATCCCTACACCAAGGGCTCCACCGAGGTCACCGAGCTGCTCCAGGGCGAGCATGGCATCAAGGACTGGGTCGAGGCCAAGTACACCGTCGAGCTGGACATCGAGAAGCTGGGCGACCGGATGATCGAAGCCATCGAGTCCAAGCGCGCCGCGCTGGGGATCTGATATCCGGCGTACATACTTTTCTTTTGTGAACAAAAGAAAAGTATCAAAAGAAAAAACTTTTTGCGCGAAACGTTCGTTTCGCTTATGGGGTTTTGATACTGTCTTACTAAAAGAAGGATTTCCTATGAAAGTAGCCGTCACCGGCAAGGGCGGAGTTGGGAAGACCACCTTCGCCTCCACCCTCTGCCGTCTCTACGCCGCCGAGGGGCGCAATGTTCTGGCCGCCGACGTGGACCCGGATGCCAATCTTGGATTGGCATTGGGCCTGACGGAGGAGGAGGTCAACGCCATCGTTCCTGTCTCCAAGATGAAGGAGCTGGCCAAGGAGCGCACCGCCGCCAACGAGAGCAACACCTTTTACAAGCTTAATCCGGAGGTCTCCGATCTGCCGGACGAGCTGAGCCGGGACGTCAACGGCGTGAAGCTGCTGGTCATGGGCACCGTGGACACCGGCGGGTCCGGCTGCGTGTGCCCGGAGCATGTGATGCTCAAGGCCATCCTGTCCAACCTGGTCTTCCGGAAGGACGACGTGGTGGTGATGGACATGGAGGCCGGGCTGGAGCATCTGGGCCGGGGCACCGCGTCCATGATGGACCAGTTCATCGTGGTCATCGAGCCCGGGGCCCGGAGCATCCAGACCTATGAGCGGATCAAGGGTCTGGCGGCGGATATCGGCGTACACAAGGTCCGGGTGGTGGCCAACAAGGTCAGGGATGAGCGGGACGAGGAATTCCTCCGCCGGCGCATCCCGGAGGAGGACCTGCTGGGGTTCATCCACTACAACGCCGACGTCATCGAGGCCGACCGCAACGGGCAGTCCCCCTTTGATTACAGCGATAAGGCCGTGGAGGAGATCCGGGCCATCAAGAACAAAATGGACAGCGAGAAATAAACATAACTTCGGATCATATCGTGAGGAGTGAATTAACAACGTGAAAACATTATTCGAACGCGTTTTCTCCGGCAACGACGAGATGTATGCCCTGGCCGTCAAGGCCGTGGACGAGGCCATGGCCAAGCTGGGCCCCGACGCCCCCGCCACCTTCGGCGACACCGCCTACTCCCTGCCCTGCTTCTATGCCATGACCGGCAAGAAGGTGGGCACCGTGGGCGAGGCCAAGGCCGCTCTGGAGAACGAGGTCAAGGCCTTCATGACCCGCAACAGCCGCACCAAGGATATCTTTACCTCCGGCGTGGCCACCGCTCTGTCCGCCGAGATCATCGAGCTGATGAAGTACGCCATGGCCGGCGGCTCCCCCTACGAGGAGCCCGTCATGGGCCACTTCACCGACGCTCAGGTCCGTGAGCTGGGCGTACCCCTGGTCACCCGGGACATCCCCGGCGTCGCCGTCATCATCGGCGCGGCTCCCACCGCCGAGGAGGGCGCCAACCTGGTCAAGGAGTACCAGTCCCAGGGTATTTTCGTCACCCTGGTGGGCGGCATCATCGATCAGTGCGTGGAGCAGGGCATGAAGCTGGGCTTCAACGTCCGCAACGTGGCCCTGGGCCACGATCTGAGCAGCGTGGCCCACGTGGTCAGCGTGGCCCTGCGCGCCGCCTTCATCTTCGGCAGCGTCCAGGCCGGTGACTATGAGGCCATGTGGCGGTACACCATGGACCGCGTGTTTGCCTTTGTCAACGCCTACGCTCCCGTGGACGACATGACTGTGGCCTGCGGCGCGGGGGCTATCCAGCTGGGCTTCCCCGTTGTCACCAACGACACCGAGGAAAACAACATGTTCCGGGTGCCCAAGAGCCTCATCATCCAGCCCGACACCTCCAAATTCAACGCCACCTCCCTGGAAGCCCGGGACATCAAGATCAAGATCACCAAGATCGACATCCCCGTGGCCTTCTCCTCTGCTTTCGAGGGCGAGATCGTCCGCCGGGGCGACATGCAGGTGGAGTTCGACGGCTCCCGGAAGACCGGCCTGGAGCTGGTCCGCGCCAAGGAGCTGAGCGAGGTGGAGGATCACCGCTTCACCCTTATTGGGCCTGACTTCGACCAGTTCGAGGTGGGCAGCAAGGTGGACTTCTGCATGGTGGCCGATGTAGCCGGCAAGAACATGAACAGCGACTTCGAGTCCGTGTTCGAGCGGAAGTTCCATGCGTACATCAACTGCATGGAGGGCGTGATGCACACCGGCCAGCGCGACGTGATCCGGGTGCGTATCAGCAAGGCCGCCTTTGAGGCCGGCGTGCGGGCCAAGGATTTCGCCGAGGTACTGTATGCCAAGCTGAAGAGCGACTATGACGCCGTTATCGACAAGTGCGAGGTCACCATCATCACCGATCCCGCCGAGTGCGAGAAGTTCCGTCATGAGGTGGCCATCCCCGCCTATGAGAAGCGCGACGAGCGTCTGGGCAGCCTCACCGACGAAAACGTGGATCAGTTCTATACCTGCATCATGTGCCAGTCCTTCTCCCCCAGCCACGTGTGCATCGTCACCCCCGAGCGTCTGGGCCTGTGCGGCGCGGTGAGCTGGCTGGACGCCAAGGCCACCAACGAACTGGACCCCTCCGGCCCCTGCCAGGTCGTGCCCAAGGAGCATATCATCGACGAGAACATCGGCCGGTGGGAAGAGGTCAACGACGCCGTGAAGAAGTATAGTCAGGGCGCGCTGGAGAGCGTGACGCTGTACTCCATCATGGAGGACCCCATGACCTCCTGCGGCTGCTTCGAGTGCATCTGCGGCATCGAGCCCTTCTCCAACGGCGTGGTCATCGTCAACCGTGAACATACGGGCATGACTCCCCTGGGCATGACCTTCTCCGAGATGGCCTCCATGACCGGCGGCGGCGTGCAGACCCCCGGCTTTATGGGCCACGGCAAGCACTTCATCGCCTCCAAGAAGTTCATGAAGGCCGAGGGCGGCCTGGGCCGCATCGTCTGGATGCCCAAGGCTCTGAAGGACCAGGTGGCCGAGAAGGTCAACCAGTCCGCCAAGGAGCTGTACGGCGTGGATAACTTCTGTGATATGATCGGCGATGAGACCATCACCGAGGATGCCGAGGCTCTGCTGAACTATCTGACCGAGAAGGGCCACCCCGTACTGGGGATGGATCCGCTGATGTGAGTCTTCCTGTACCGCACAGCAGTATGATCGTGTAAAAGGACGCCGCCTGGAATGACCGGGCGGCGTCCTTCCTTTGGGCGGCTGCTCAGGGTATTGCGGGGGGAGCGGTGGTCACATCTGCCGGGGAGAGGGCTCAGAGCCTGTATTCACAACCGGTGGGCCGGTCTTTTTCCCGCCATACGGCATCCCTCGATGATGAATACAGGTTCTAAGTTTTTCTCCCTTGCTATACGATGCCCGGGAGCGCATGAGCGGCGGAAAAAATTTTTTTGGAAATTGGTAAAAAAGGGCTTTACAAATGAGAAGATATGGTGTATAGTAATACTTGCTTCCGGGCTCGTAGCTCAGCTGGGAGAGCGTTCGGTTCGCATCCGAGAGGTCGAGGGTTCGAATCCCTTCGAGTCCACCACAAAGGTTCCCGAAGAAGGGAATTCGGGAGCCTCATGATTACAATGTTTTCACCGGTATAAAAGCAGCAGGCAATTGAATATGGGGGTATAGCTCAGCTGGGAGAGCGCTTGAATGGCATTCAAGAGGTCAGCGGTTCGATCCCGCTTATCTCCACCAAGAAACAACCAGCTACAAGGCCAAGCCTTGTAGCTGGTTGTTTTAATACCATTATTGCGAATCGGACACCTTAATTTGTAAAATGGAAGGTTTCTTCTGGTTTCCCGAAAGAAACTTTCTATTTTACTATTCATGCATTGATTTAGGATGTATAGGGAGGTGAACTTCTTGGCTACAGCGGAGCAAGTCAAAGCCTTAGTTAAAGCGCATTTTGAACACGAAGATGAAAAATTCAAAACAACAGTGCTACAAATCGCTGCGTACGAGGCAACGCATGGACATGAAACATATGCCAGAGAATTAAAGAAGTATGCCGAGAAGATTGGCTCACCTAAAGGTAACGTCTTTCGAATTAATCAGTCAAACCCTATGTTATTAATGACGATTCCGTCAGACAGGCTATCTGATTTAGTTACCTCGGATGACATCTTGGAAAGGGTCGAGAGGATTCTAAGTGAGTTTAGGAATCGGAATAAACTACAAAAATATGGATTAACAAACAGGCGAAAGATTCTTATCGAAGGAAAGCCTGGAACTGGAAAAACATTCACTGCCTCAGTCATTGCGTCAGAACTGGATTTGCCACTCTATACAGTTCAGATGGACAGGGTAGTAACAAAATTTATGGGGGAAACAAGTGTCAAACTCCGTCAAATATTTGATGCGGTATCTAGTTCTACTGGTGTCTATTTTTTCGATGAATTTGATGCTATTGGGGCTGATCGGGGTTTAGACAACGAGGTGGGAGAAGCTCGACGCATCCTCAATTCTTTTCTACAGTTTATTGAGCAGGATGAGTCTGAAAGCATTATTGTTGCTGCTACCAATAACCAGAGACTGCTTGATCAAGCTCTATTCAGAAGATTTGATGATGTTTTGCACTATTCAATGCCATCCAAGGAAGATATCCGCAGACTGTTTGAATTGAGAATGGGGGCATTTGATAGATACTTCTTAGTATCTGAACAGCTTATTGATGATGCTAGCCCATTAAGCCATGCTGAGATCATACGAGTATGCGATGACGCAATCAAAATTTCCATTCTTGAAAATTCTTCTATCAGTGAAAGCATTCTTTCCAAACTCATTTCCGATAGGATTGCAGCCTATTCTCCTAAGGAGGCATAAGAAATGGCAAAGAATATTTTCTTGCAACATACTGCCTCTCCCCTGCCGTATGCATCTCCGAGTGGAGGCGGCGGTCCAAAGTACCCAACTCGAAATAACCCTGATGCTCACGCAAAATTTATAGGCCGCAAGCTGCAAGAAAGCAGAGCCCAAGATCTCACGCAGCGGCAGGTTGCAGCGATTCGCTATAAAGAAGGCTTATACTTGGAGTTTTCTGGCGCTATCCAATACGATTTAGCTGTTAAACGGTTAGAAAATCTGCAAAAGGGTATCCGTCTTTTAAATGTAAAAGAAGATAGCGATATTGTTAGAGCAACCGTTTATATTCCTGCTGGACAGGAGACGTATTTTCTTGAAAAAATTCAGGCATATGGAATGCCAGTTGGAGACGAGGAAACCCCTAAGAATAACGATCTTGTAAGAAGCATTGAAGATGTTTGATTGGCTATATTGGATTCTTTTTGGTTCGGCGATGTAGCGACCATGCCCAATGAAGCCCCGGTATGGTGCGAAATTTGGCTGCGATTTGAACGCAATGATAGCTCTGCTGCAGAACTCGATTTCACAGCTTGCTGTAATACATTAAAAATTGAGTTAAACACACGGAGCATCCTATTTCCAGAAAGAATTGTCCGATTAGGAAAGGCTAATAAAGCGCAACTCAAAAACTTGATTTCAATGTGCGCTTATATTGCCGAGATTCGTCGGGCTCCAAATGCAACAAGTTTCTTTGATAATCTTTCAGGGAAAGAGCAGGCCGAGTGGGTCGATGAATTGCTTGCTCGCACTACGTTCCACAATATGAATGCAAGTGTTTGCCTTTTGGATACGGGACTGTCCGCGGAACACCCTCTCCTATCTCCGGCCACACATGAGGAGGATATACAAACCGTTGAGAGTGCTTGGAGGATTAGCGACCACGATGGCCATGGGTCAGAGATGGCTGGTGTAGCTTTGTTCAACGATTTGAAAGGTTGTCTCTCTGACAGCAAAGATGTACACGTCTTACATAAACTTGAATCGGTGAAGATACTACCACCGCCATCACTCGGTGAGAATCCGCCTGAATTGTACGGTGCTGTGACCGAGCGTGCTGTGGCATTAGCTGAGATTGCCAGTCCCTATGCGGAACGCGCCATATGTATGGCTGTGACTTCGTCTGAATATGGATCAATGGATGGCAGTCCAACTTCTTGGTCTGGATCTGTTGACAGTATCACATCTGGGGCAGAGGGTAGTGGCCACAAACGACTTTTCTTTATCAGCGCAGGTAATGTTGACCCGACAGAATTGAGCGCGGTTGAATATCCAAACGCAAATATTTTGCATTGTGTAGAGAATCCTGGACAAGCTTGGAATGCCTTAACAGTAGGAGCATATACGAAAGATATTACCATTGAAGATGGAGAGTTTTCAGGTTTTTTTCCAGTGGCTGATGTCGGGGATTTGTCTCCGTATAGTTCAACATCCGTCAATTGGGATGACAAGTGGCCTATTAAACCCGAGATATTGCTGGATGGTGGAAACATTGCAACCAATGGAACAGACTATAGCAATTGTCCCGATCTATCGCTGTTAACTACTAATCGTTTACCGCTTGTTAGATTGTTTTCAACAATTTGGGGGACAAGCTCAGCCACAGCACAAGCCGCTTGGATGGCTGCCCAATTATTTGCTGAATATCCAGGCATATGGCCCGAAACTGTACGGGCATTACTCGTGCATTCCTCACGCTGGACAGACGAGATGCGTCGGCGTTTTTGCACAAACAAGTTGAAGTCCCAAGGGATACGGAACTTGCTAAGATCCTGCGGTTATGGTATTCCCCATTTAGAAAAAGCAATTCAATGCCTTAATAATTCTGTAAATATGATTATTCAAGGCGAAATACAGCCATATGAAAAGAGCGAGGGCTCTGCTCGTACGAGAGAAATGCATCTTCACACAATACCATGGCCAGTTGAAGTCCTCCAAAGCTTAGGCGAAACTGAAGTTGAGTTACGAGTCACATTGTCATACTTTGTTGAGCCTGGTCCTGGCGAAATAGGCTGGAAAAATCGATATCGGTATCCCTCACATGGCTTGCGTTTCGATCTCATAAATACTAATCAAACTGTTGAAGATTTCAAAAAGCGTATTAACGTTAAAATGCGCGGTGACGACCCAAAGGATAAAGGAGACGGGAGCAGTGGAGGTAGTCGATGGTTCTTGGGGTCTGAAAATCGGGACGTAGGGTCTATACATTCAGATTTTATCAAAACCAGCGCGGTGAATCTCTGCAATGCAAATGTGATAGCTGTATATCCGGTGATTGGATGGTGGCGGGAGCGCAGTTACCTTGGGAAGTGTGATAGTACGGCAAGATATTCTCTGGTAATTTCTTTGTCTACCCCTAAAGAAGATGTTGATCTGTATACAGCAATTTTAGATAAAATACCCAACTATATTCAGACGGAGATACCTACAGTCTGACGGATTGCAGATATACAAAGCATTTTAAAATTGCATTTTTAGTATGGAGAAAACCTGGCAAGACCATTAGAGTAGAAAGAAACTTTATTAATAAGACCAACAATGAAGGAAACCCTAAATTTATTGTACCCTTGTAAGTTTATCTGGTGGCGAAATATAAAAGCAAATTAGGGAAATAGGAAAGGATTAATGGTATTATGAAAATTATAAAACCAGCATTTAAATTCTTGGAAGAGTTTGATGGCTTGGCAATGTTGAAACGCCTTGAACGAGCGGGAAGGGTGTGTTACAAAAGCGAGGATAAGATTTCGGCCGATTCTGCTGAAATATTTATTGGAAGCATCATTAAAAGAGGCCATGAATCCGTCTTAGAGCATGAGAAAATTACAGTTAGCATTATTTGTGACCGCGGGGTCACTCACGAATTAGTTCGTCATCGGATTGCCAGTTACAGCCAAGAAAGCACTCGTTATTGCAATTATACAAATGAAAAATTCGGAAGTGAACTTACGTTCATCAAGCCCTGTTTCTGGGTGGATGACGATCCCCAATACCTCATTTGGAAAGGGCAGATGGAACAAATTGAGAATGCTTACAATCAACTGATCAAAACTGGAGCCAGTCCACAGGAAGCCAGAAGCATTCTTCCGAACAGTTTGAAAACGGAGATTGTGGTTACAATGAACATAAGAGAGTGGCGCCATTTTTTCAAACTGCGGACTAGTGCTGCTGCTCACCCACAGATGCGAGAAATTGCAAATATGTTACTTGCAGAGTTTAAGAAAAAAATTCCGATTTTATTCGATGATATTCCAATTTAAATGGGAGGATTCAGAAACAAAATATGGATAATCTTCGTTTTAGTTGGATATATGCTTCCATGGTACCAGATAAGATGTTGAACGACCTTTCTGAGTTGTACTCAAATCATTATGGAACTTGGGGAAATGAGCACCCTAAAATGCCGGGAAATCGAATTCGTTTATCGCCTAAGATGCTTTCTAAATGGCTCACTGACTCAGACGCTGCCGTATATTATGCGCATATCGATGATGAAATTGTGGGTTATGCTATTGCAATTCGCAAAAAAGTCAAATATTATGGTATTATGTCTTGGGTTACACAGTTAGTAGTACATCAAGACTATCGTAATCAAGACATTGCTAAGCGCTTGCTTTTCTCCATTTGGGGATTATCAGATGATTTCGCTTGGGGAATACTTAGTGCAAATCCATATGCAATCAGAGCATTGGAGAAATCCACACGGCGTAGAAGCATTCCAGTACGGATTAAAAAAAACATTCAAAAAATTATGGAGGTCGGCGCACAGTCTCTTCCATATGTTAGCGAACATACAGAATATCAAGTTGACGCAAAGAGTTCACGGGTAAACACGGAGTTTTTTGTGGATCATACAGATATTCCAAACATGTTAAAACAGGTGATATCGGATGAAACTCCTTGGCTCCTTGGTGATTTACCCGATGGCTGGGAATGGATTGCTTTCACATTTAAAGATCAGAAACAACTCCAACTTTCTGAAGTAGAAATCAAAGAAATGCTTGCTACATCGGACGATATTGCTAAACAAGCTTACGCACGAATGAAAATGTCTGACCAGCCGTGGATGCGGCATACTCAGGCAGAGGTTGATTTTATTCTTCGGGAATGCGGACTAGAATCAGGTGCACATTTGATTGATTTTGGGTGCGGTATTGGCCGCCACGATTACGTACTTGCCAGACATGGCATTGATGTAATTGGTGTAGATTATGTTGCGGAAAACATAAGAGTCGCAATTGATGGAATTAAATCAGGTTCAACGGTACGTTTTATCGAAGGGGACTGTCGTTTTATTGAATTAGGGAAATGTGACGCAGCAATTTGCCTTTATGATGTAATAGGCTCGTATGTGCGTTTGGAGGACAATCAAAAGATTCTTGACAACATTGCGCGGCACCTTAAGCGCAACGGAATTGCTATTATTTCAGTAATGAATTTTGATCTTACCAATAAAAACGCTGTGTATAGGTTTTCCTTTGCGGATGAACCCAATAAGCTTTTGGAACTGAACCCAAGCACTATTATGGAGCATACAGGGGATGTATTTCAAGGAAATTATATGATGGTCGATGAGCAGGAGCATGTTATATATCGGCGCGAACAGTTTACTGAAGGAAGCAATCTTCCAAAGGAACTGCTAGTTCGTGATCGTCGATTTACAGGATGAAGAAAATCTATTCGGTGTGGAATGTGGCGCTCCCTCCGTTGAACGTCCCGGAGGATGTAAAGGGCTATCTGCGGGAGCTGCGCGGGCCGTGTGCGCCGCCGGAGGCCGTGGTGATCGCCATGGCGGGTGCGGATACGGAAAACCTGCTGGACTGCCAGCACGTCCATGACGAGGACTGCGGCTATGTCCAGGCCAACCCCGGCCAGTCCTGCGGGTATGAGTGCCGCATCTGTCCCATTGAGGATTTGATCGCCGCCCTGCCCGATACGGTGATGGAGGACAACGCGGACAACGTGCGGGCACAGCTTGACCATATCCTCGCCCTCTATGGGGAGCTGTCCTGGGAGGAGCAGGAGCGGATCGACCTGTCCCGCGTCTACGAACTGCAAGGGGCGCTGGACGGGGCCAACGATCCCGACCCGGTAGAGGGCGAAGTGTCCGCAGATTATCAGGAGGCATCCTGGAACAACAGCGGGGTTATATACACAACCAAGACCGCCGCTAACTGCACCCCTGTGACAGACAGCACAACGGAGTGGAACGCGGGCTGGTATGCAGTCAGCGGCAACGTCACCATTTCCGAACCCATCACCGTCACCGGCGCGGTGAACCTGATCCTGACGGACGGCTGCGACCTCACAGCGGCAAAGGGCATTGTGGTAACGACCGGCAACAGCCTGACCATCTACGCCCAGTCGGACGGCACCGGCACGCTGAACGCCACCGGAACAGTTAGTGGACAGGATTCCAGCGCAGGCATCGGCGGCAGCGCCACCTCCTTTGACAGCGGCAGCATCACCATTCATGGCGGCGTAATCAATGCTGCCAGCGGTGAAGGATATTATGCTGGTGCAGGTATTGGCGGTGGAAGCAACATCAAGGGAGATGGCGGCACTGGCAACGATATTACCATCTATGGTGGCAGTGTTACAGCGGAATCTCGCTCGTATGAGGGTGGTGGTGCGGGTGTTGGCGGCGGTGCTGGCGGTTACAATGGCGGTGCTGGAAATATTACCATTCGCGGTGGCACAGTACGGGCTACCGGTGGTTGTATGGATACAGGTCTGGGGGGTGCGGGTATTGGCGGCGGCACCGGCGGCATGAGCCAACAGAGTGGGAATGGAACCGTCACCATTAGCGGCGGCAAAGTGACCGCTGTTGGAGGCAGCAATGCCGCAGGGATTGGCGGCGGCGGTGGGTATCAAGGCAGCTATATAAGCCTCACTGGCGGCACCGGCAGCGTCACCATTTCCGGCGGCATTGTGGACGCTTCCAGTCCCACAGATGTCTACTATAAAGGCTACGAGGGCGCTCCCATCGGCAACGGCGGGAACGCCAGCGGCACAGCGACCGTCAACAAAACCACCGGCATCGTGTTTGAGAACGGCGCGGGGACGGTCTGCGGCGATGTGGTTCTGAATGAGAACTATGTGCAGACGCTGGTCAACCGCTATACACTGCTTGATCACATGGATCGGGAGCAGAGTGGCCGTACCGAACTGTGCGTTGGAGATTTTAAGATCGACCTGATGCGCCGTCAGGTTTTCTTAAAAGAGGAAAAAATAGAGTTGTCCGGCAAAGAATTCGACCTGCTGCTGTTTTTCGCGCAGAACCCAAACCGGGTTCTGACAGAAGCTCAAATCTACGACCGGGTGTGGAATACGGACAAAGATTTTCACAGCAGCATCGCAAAGCCCATCAACAGGCTGCGTCAGAAAATAGAACCGGATCAGCGCAATCCTGTGTATATTCGCTCGATTCGTGGCGTAGGTTATCAATTTGCGCCGAATATTGTAACATCCTGCGATATTTGACAGGCAGCGGTCATCTAATGTCAGCGAATTGTCAGACTATGTCAGCGATTTGTCAGAATCCATCTGTATAATCCCTTTTATGTTGAAAAAGGGAAGGAACTGTTTGCAGCAACAACGGCTGTTTCCCGGATAGGGGAAACAGATGCGAACAACAAAATCTTTACAACTATATTTGCTTTTGCCAGCGGCGGCCTCCGACAAGGGGGCCGCCGCTTTTTGCGTTTCGACACAATCTGACAGCGTTCCCCGACCGTCCGCCGCCTGCTGGCAGCCATACATAGCGGAGTACCCGTGATTCCCAATCTCAAACCGCGCCCCCACAAAATTTGAGATTGGAGCTCACACAAATGAATTATGACATGAAGCGCAGCGGCGCGTACATACAGAACCTTCGCGCCCAAAAGGGATATACCCAGAATGAGCTTGCAAAAGCCATGAATATCAATCAAAGCTCTTTGAGCCGGATCGAATTGGGCATGAAAGGCTGTTCGGTGGATCTGTTTATACAGCTTTCTGAATTTTTCCATGTGTCGCTGGATGCCCTGATTTTGGGCATTGAACCGGATATGCAGCAGGAGTCCGAGCGCAATGTGCGCTTGAAAGCTGATATTGCTGATTTGATCGACCGGCTGACACAACTGAAGGAGCAGTTCTGACGGCAGTATGTCCAATGGGCATTGGAATATGGCCGCTGGACAGGTGGCCCGCAGGCGTATCCGCTACGTCTGCTACAACAAGACCCGCCACCGTATCGAGTATAACGGTCAGACCGGATACACGATGCACATTCTGGACGGCATGGTGACGGAGGTGCTGCATCAGATCTTCGACAGGATGAAAGCCGTCCGTGAGGACGAGATCGTCTCCCGGACGCAGATGAATGTGACGGCGGATGTGAAAAACCAGTTCACCGCTGCCAAGCGGGAATTCGCAAAGGCCACCAAAGAGTACGAGGCCGTGAAAGCGAAGCTGATGGCAATCATCCGAGGCGAGAGCAGCCTGCCGGAGAGTGTGATCTCGGAGATGGCCGAGGAGGCCAAGCGGAAGATGATGGCCGCCAGCGAAAAGGTCAGCGCCCTGAATTCGGAGATGGAGCAGAGCAACGACCGCACCAATGAGATCCGAAGGGATTACCAGAACATCATGAAGTGGTCGGAGATCTTCGACAGCAGCGACATGGCGGTCAAGAAGATGATCGCCGGCTACCTGATCAAAAAGATCAGCGTCTACTCCGGCTACCGGCTCCACATCGAGTTTAACATCAACTTCGCACAGTTCGAACTGGGACTGGAGATACCCAACGAGTATCAGGCGGAGAACTTGGCTTAAAAAGAAAAAAGCCCTGCCTTGCGGCAAGACAGACTCATTCAGCGCTCACAGTTGACAGTGGGGCCAAGCAGCAGTATAATAACAGCACCTAAAAGAAGGGGCTGTAGCGATACTGGTTGGGTGGACGCCCTGCATGGGCTATACCAGTCGTGGTGGGGGTGCTTTACCGATAACTCGGGAGAGCGCTTGAATGGCATTCAAGAGGTCAGCGGTTCGATCCCGCTTATCTCCACCAAACAAAAAGACACGCTTGGGAGGAACTTCGTAAGGAAGTTCCTCCC
>ERZ779621.134-NODE-134-length-49386-cov-32.309501_pt1 | contig 49386 bp, 43 predicted proteins | sample MGYA00514215_ERZ779621 | MGnify/ENA primary metagenome ERZ779621 (study PRJEB29562, sample SAMEA4376715) | mouse gut metagenome | isolation source: Cecum | study: EMG produced TPA metagenomics assembly of the A DSS colitis mouse model was used to assess the...
ATACCTTTTTCTATACCTTTTTCTATACCTTTTTCTATACCTTTTTCTATACCTTTTTCTATACCTTCCTCTATTCCTTCCTTTCGCCCTTCCTCAAAGGTATTCTTCAAGTGTTTCTTCTCATCATAATGTGTCAAGAGCATATGCATCACCACTCCTCTCTCCGCCAATAATATATCCGTAAGGATCCCTCTCTCGATACAGTCATCTATCGCCGTATGTACCGCTTCCTCCCGGCGCATCCCTTTTTCGATATTCCCCTCGACTTCCGCCGATAACTCTGAATACTCCCACAGCCTGTGGCATTTCTCCATCAGTTCCCGGTTATATCCCCGGTTGATATTGATCACTTTACAGATACACTCCAGGCATCCGCTCCCATGGCCTGCCGAATAGGAATCCGACAGGTACAGCGTCCGGCTGTCTGTATGCATACCGCTCCCGTTATAGAATACAATATACTCCGGTGTGGGAAGCTCTATCCTTCCCCCTCCATAGATATTATCTCCACGGGCGCTCACCAGCCCTTCAAACTGCTGGGCAAAATACAGCAGTCCCCGCAAGGGCATGTTGGGATTCCAGGTACTCTGGTGTTCATACAGATTCAGATGGCTTCCGATGATAAAGGACATCCTTATATTTCCGGTTAAACCAGAGTCTCCTCCACCAGCTTCCGTGCCTGTACCACTTATTCACATTTCGTTTTGCCATAGATTTTCCTCCATTATACAGTTTTTTCTGACTGAATACAAGGAAATCTTGATGGGAACAAGTAAAGAAACTCCGGATCCAGCCAGCCAACAATAGTTACGGGATTATTTCCGACAACCGGAAAGAACCTTAAAGATGGAGATGTTTTTAATGAAACCTCTCCCCGGACAGAATAGAAATCTGTCAACGTAATATCTATTATAAGACAAACATAAGATAATATGCAAGGGTTTTCCCAAAAAAGCTTAATCCTAAAGCGTATCTTTATGTGGCAGGAAACTCCCCTTTGTGTTACAATGCTTATCATATAAGAACGAAAAGGATTTCCGGCAACATAAAACATTCTGCAGAGGGGGAAACAGAATACGCCTATTATTTTATTCTGTATGCCACTCCCAAGATCAAAGAATCAGGCATCACATTCTTCAATAATGTGTGTGAATCTTTTACAGAAAATGCACCCGAAATCGAAACCGCTTCTTCCACAGAGAGTTCAGACACCATACAGTGGTTCAACAATACCTATGCCATTCTGACTGTCCTTAACACCTGGGACTATACGCTGTACGGAGGACAGCCCGCGGATGAAACGGGTCGTGGTCTTTCCCAAAATATTCTGCAAAACAGCTGGGACGTTACAGACCGTGCATCGGCAGATGAAACACTGGACTGGATTCTAACAGAGGGACACCGTGTCGCTTTTGCCGAAGAAATGGACTACCTGGCAGACGCCGGCTGGGATTACAGCCACGCCATGTCACTTTTGGGCTTTTACTACCTTGCAGGTTACTATACGGAAGAAGAATCTCTGGATTATTCTCTGGACCTTGCCAAAGACATTCAGAATCATTTCGATTCCTGGGACAGTTTTATGGAAAGCTACTTCATCGGATACGAATACTGGGCAGGCGAAGACAGCGATGACCGCCGTGAAATTTACGAAGAACTGAAGTCCTCTTCCGACATTCCTTTCCAACTGGACTGGAATATGACACTTGAAAAGACCTGGTAAGAAAAATTTTCCTTGATTTCTTCTCCAAAAAGCGGTTAAATAATATTTAAAAAGCAGGTATAACGCCTGCATACAAAGCGAGGTTATTTGATGGAACATTTACTCATTCCCAAAGATTACAAATCTGATCTGAATCTCTACGATACCCAGGTCGCCATCAAGACGGTAAAAGACTTTTTTCAGGACCTGCTGGCGGAAAAGCTCCATTTACTGAGGGTTTCGGCGCCCCTGTTCGTGGATCCGGCATCGGGCTTAAACGACAACTTAAACGGCGTGGAGCGTCCCGTATCCTTTGGCATCAAAGAGCAGAATGATGCCCCGGCAGAGATTGTACACTCTCTGGCCAAATGGAAACGTATGGCACTGGATGAATACGGATTTTCTCACGGAGAAGGTCTGTACACGGATATGAGCGCTGTCCGCAGAGACGAAATTACGGACAATATCCATTCCATTTATGTGGATCAGTGGGACTGGGAGAAAATCATCTCCCGGGAAGAACGCTGTCTGGATTATCTGCAAGACACGGTCAAAAATGTCTATAAGGTGCTCAGAAAAACAGAAAAGTATATGGCTGTCCAATACGATTATATTCATGAAATCCTGCCCCACGATATCTTTTTTATCACCACGCAGGAGCTGGAAGACCTCTATCCCGACAGCACCCCGAAGGAACGGGAATATTACATAACCAAAGAAAAGGGCGCCGTATGCCTGATGCAGATCGGTGATTTACTGGCTTCCGGCGTCAAACATGACGGCCGTGCGCCGGACTATGATGACTGGGCCCTCAATGCGGATATCCTGGTCTACTATCCGGTACTTGATATTGCCCTGGAATTATCCTCCATGGGGATCCGGGTTGACAAAGATGCTCTTCTTTCCCAGCTAGACAAAGCAGGCTGCCCGGAACGGGCGAAGCTTCCTTTCCAGAAAGCAATCCTCGACGAAACGCTTCCTTTCACCATTGGCGGCGGCATCGGCCAATCCAGAATCTGCATGTTTTTCCTGCGAAAAGCCCACATCGGCGAAGTGCAGTGTTCTCTCTGGCCTGCTGAGATTGTGGCCGAGGCCAGGGAAAACGGGATACAACTGCTGTAAAATGCAGTCCATAATACGTGATTCATTACAGAAAGCGGGTGCCTGTGCACCCGCTTTCTGTAAAATATACTGCTTATTTCCGTTCCACCTTTACATCGCCTTCCACCCGAGTAACTTCCGCCATACCGTGAATGACCAGTACCGGCTTTTTCTCCGAACAGTCCGTCTCGAAAGTGATTGTATCTCCCAGACGGACCACTTTTGCCGTCATCACGATTCTGCCGGAAAGATCAGGGATCCGGCAGACCGTCTCTGCGCCGTCAGAAAGCGCATACAGATGCAGTTCCAGGTCTTTGGTATAATCATAATCCGGCAGTTTCTCGTTGCTGCCTATGGCAAGCAGTGTGTTATCCCTGACAAATACAGGCATTGAGAAATAGTCGTAGGATTCGCGGTACCATCTTCCGCCCTCTCTTGCTTCGCCGCTGATCAGGTGTGTCCACTGGCCTTCCGGCAGATAGTATTCTCCCACACCGTCCTCTCTGAAAATCGGTGCCACCAGAATGGAATCCCCCAGCATGTACTGCATATCCAGATCCTTCACACCCATCTGCTCCGGGAACTCCAGAACCATCGGACGCATCATGGGAATACCCGTCTCATGGGAATACACTGCCTGTCCGTACAGATACGGCATCAGCCGGCATTTGAGATTGACGAAATATCTGGCCACATCGCAGGCTTCCTCATCAAACAGCCATGGTACACGATAGCTCTGGGAACCGTGCAGTCTGCTGTGGGAAGAAAAAATACCAAACTGTAACCATCTCTTATAAATGTCCGGTGAGGCGGTCTTCTCAAATCCGGAGATATCATGACTCCAGAAAGAAAAGCCGCTCATGGCAAAGCTTAATCCGCCTCTGAGCGTCTCCGCCATGGACGGATAGGACGCGGAACAGTCTCCGCCCCAGTGTACCGGGAACTGCTGACAGCCCGCGGTGGCGCTTCTGGCAAAGAGCACTGCCTCTTCCTCCCCTTTGACCTCTTTTAACATCTCAAACACGGCCTTATTATAAAGGAAGGTGTAATAATTATGCATACTTAAAGGATCCGCCCCATTGTGATAGGCCACATCAATGGGAATCCGCTCGCCGAAATCCGTCTTAAAGCAGTCTACCCCCATATCCACAAGGGTACGCAGCTTTCCGATATACCACTCTTTTGCGGCAGGATTGGTAAAATCCACCAGAGCAATCCCCGGATTCCAGAAATCCACCTGTTTGGCACCTTTGCCGTCCTTTCGCATCACGAAATAACCTTTCTCCATACCCTCTTGAAAGAAAGGGGTTCCCTGAGCAATATAGGGATTGATCCAGACGCAGATCTTTAAGCCCTTTTCCTCCTTATAGCGCTTGAGCATGGCTCTCACATCGGAAAATGTCTGATCGTCCCACTCATAATCACACCAGTGGAGTGCCTTCATCCAGTAGCTGTCAAAGTGAAATACCCTGAGCGGAATATCACGCTCGGCCATTCCGTCAATAAAAGAGCTTGTGGTCTCTTCATCATACTTGGTGGTAAAAGATGTGGTCAGCCACAGTCCAAATGACCAGGCCGGCGGCAGCGCCGGTTTCCCCGTCATATCCGTGTATCTGACCAGCACTTCCTTGGGCGTGGGCCCATAAATAAAGTGATAGCGCAGCTCCTCACCGGGCACGGAAAAGCCCACATACTCCACCTTCTCGCTGGCCACCTCAAAAGAAACCGGCGTGGCATGATCCACAAAAATACCGTATCCCTCGTTAGTCATATAAAAAGGCACCGACTTGTAAGCCACCTGGGAAGAAGTGCCGCCGTCCTCGTTCCACATCTCCACCACCTGCCCGTTCTTGGTAAAGGAGGTAAACTGCTCGCCCAAGCCATAAACCCGCTCTCCTGCTTTCAAGGAAAGCTCCGTGACCATATAAGGGGTAAACCGCTCGGAAAGATAGTTTTCCTGCGGAAACATGGTGCTCGGCTGCTTGTCATAGCGGATATAGCCCAGGTTGCGGAATCCACAGCCCGTAATGACTTTTCCCGCCGCCTCGAAACGATAAGTTCCTTCCTGTCTGTCAAACCGTACCGTCACGGCGCCGCTTGTCATCACAGCTTCTTCCTCTGTAATCTGTACTTCAAAAGGCACTTCTTGACCATTTAAGTCAAACCTTGCCTCCGCATCCTCGTAAGCCTCATAATGCCTTGCTTTCACCAGAATATTGTTCTCGGCAAAAGCGATAAAATCAATGGTAATCGTAGAAATATTCTGCGCATCCGCGCGGCTTAAGATCTTGCGTTCCGGCGCCACGATGCGCATCCCCCGCTCCGTCTTCGATGCATAAAACCCCTGGGAAGCGTAGGAAGCCGTGACCCGCTCACTGCGAAGCCAATAGCCTTCTGTGAATTTCATATACTTTCCTCCTTTTTCAAAATGATATTAATAATATTATTGACTTTATAAGTCAATCTATATAACACTTCTGTCATTTCAACCAGGACAATTTGCTCATCTTATCCTTTATTATACATATAAAATGGCCTGTGCACATCCCTTTTGTAAAATATGACATATATGCCGGGGAATAAACTTTTATAACTATGCAAGACCGACGCCGGAACAGATAGAAAAAGCCGCTATCCTTCGTTGCCACGCTCTTCGGCGCCCACTTTAAGACAGCAGCCTTTCCTATTGTTAGTGTATTAACTCTTATGAACAATCATTGCCGAACCATTTTCTAAAACGCAATCCCCATATACACGTTTCCTGTCTGATTTAGTTAGCCCCGTCAATGGCTGCCCACTGCTCCTCAATCTGTGCGCAGGATGCATCTTTGTCTGCCGCACCGGAGATGTAAGACTGCATGATCTCACCAAAGGTCTGATGCCAGCTGTCTGTGGAATAGCAGATGGACAGATCTGCTGCACCTTTGGACGCACTCAGCGCATCACCCTGTTTCACAACTTCAAAGGTACTCTCCACATCAGATACAACAGGCGGTACTACACCGGCCACATCTGTGAACCATGCCTTGCCGTAATCGGAAGTATACCACCAGTTCACGAAATCAAGTGTTGCCTGCAATGCATCAGAATCTGCAGAAATACGGAGTGCCTGGTCAGAACCTGCAATTACCTGACACTGTGCTGCATCGTCAGTTACCGGATAACCATTGAAACCAATCTGTAAATCAGGATCAATTGCCAGTAAGTCTGCCTCAACCCATGCTCCCTGTCCTAATACCATGGCTGCCTTGCCCGTACCAAATGCGGAAAGTTCTCCGTCAAGAGCAGTCTCAAGCGGTTTGTCATCGCCATATTTAACAGCCAGATCGATAAAGCTGAAGAAATTGTTGTACAGCTCCGGATAATCGGAAACTTTCGCCTCGCCCTTCTCAAACTTCGCCACCAATTCTGCGGAGCTCATTCCTGCGTTCGCTGCCGCCGCATCCAGGAAATGCTGCCATACATGTTTAAATACCCACCACTCATTGAACCCTGTGGTAAAAGGCTTGTAACCAGCCGCGGAAATCTTCTCACAGGCCGCTTCCATCTCGCTGACTGTCTGCGGGAACTCTGCAATCCCACACTCTTCAAAGATGGCTTTGTTATAGATCATGCCAAAATAGTTGCCCTTAATCGCAATACCATAGAGGCCGGAACCATCTTCCGGTGAAGCCATCATACTTGCCACTGCGGGCTGCATGGTTGTTTCCAACGCTTGACCACTTAAGTCAAAAGAATACTCTTTATACACATCAATCTCTTTACCGGATGTGGAAGAGAAAATATCAGGCACTTCGCCGGAATTTAATTTTGCTTTCAAAAGCGTAGGATAATCGTTCTGTGTTGTCTCATAGTTGATTGTTACGTTCGGCGCTACAGTTTTGTACTCGTCAATCAATGTATTGATTGCATCTGCATACTCCGGGGAAGAGATGAACATATAGATCTCCGCCTCTTCGGAAGAGCCTGCCTCTGCCGCCGGAGCTTCTGCTGCCGGTTCTTCTGCCGCAGGAGCCTCTGCTGCCGGTTCTTCTGCCGCAGGAGCCTCTGCTGCCGGTTCTTGTGCCGCAGGTTCTGCCGCCGGAGCACTTCCTGCATCACCGCCCGATCCACAGCCGGCAAGTACAGTCGTCATCATGGCCGTACATAACAATACGCTGAGTAGTTTCTTTTTCATAGATATCCTCCTTCTCCCATAAATTGATGGTATGGGTTCCATTCTATATTATCAAAGGAAACGCCTGACGCCTCCTGCGATAACCCTATCCCTTTACAGCACCTGCCACAACACCTTCCACGATATACTTCTGTAACAGAATAAACACGATGACGGAAGGCACGATTGCCAATACCATGGCTGTCAATGCATAGTTCCATTTGGTATTCATCTGTCCCACAAAGGTGTACGCCGCGAGCACCAGCGTCTTGGTCTCATTGTTGCTGTTGACCATCAGAAGCGGTAATAAGAAGTCATTCCAGATCCACATCACATCCAACACGATTACCGTGACTACCACTGATTTTAACAGCGGGAAAATAATGGATACAAAGGTGCGGAAGGTGGAAGCCCCGTCTATGGTAGCACTCTCATCAAGCTCCCTGGGAATGGTCTTCATAAAATTATAAATGATAAAGGTTGCCATCGGGATGCCAAATCCCCAGTACTGGATGCCCAACCCAATCTTACTGCCGGAAAGATGGAATATATTCATGGATTTTAACAGGGTGATCATAATCGCCTGAAAAGGAATCAACATGGGGGTAATGATGATTGTATGCGCAATCTTACAGTATCTACCCTCTCTTCTTTCCAGGATATACGCCGCCATGGAGGAAAACACCACAATGCCTGCAATACCGATGGCAGTGATAATCACGTTGTTGCGAAACAACAGCAGATATTTCATCTTATCCACCACATAAGTGTAGTTGGAAAGGTCAAAACGCTTAGGTAACGCCAGCACATCTCCGATAATCTCGCCGAAGGGCTTAAAAGAGTTCATGACCATCAGAAATACCGGATAGATATAGAAACATGCCACTATCGTAAGGCAGATGATCATCGTCCACTTACTTACTTTTCTCTTGGTGTCCCGACTCATTACAGATCAACCTCCTTCCTGCTGAATCCTTTCAGTACAAGCTGTGTCAAAATCAGCACAAACAGGAAATAGATAATGGACTGTGCCGAACCCAGACCATAATTATTGTTGGTAAAGGCTTCTTTATAAATCTGCAAAGTCACACTGTTAGTTGCCGTTCCCGGCCCGCCCTTGGTCAGCGCCAGAATAATGTCAAACACCTTCAGGCCATTGGTCAGGGACATAAAAATACAAGTCGTAAAAGAAGGCCCCAGAAGAGGCAGTGTCACCTTAAAGAATTTCTGTCTGTTGGAAGCACCATCCACTACCGCCGCCTCCATCACATCTTTGGGTACTGCCTGCAATCCCGCTATGTAAAGTACAATATAAAATCCCAAAGACTGCCAGACTCCCACGAAAGCCACTGAGTAAAACACCAGTTTCGTATCACCCAGCCAGCTATAATTCCAAAGTCCCCACTCCGTAATCTCGTAAAGTTTCTCGAAACCGCTGGTAAAGATGAACTTCCAGATAAAGCCCACAATTGTCATACTCATAATATAGGGAATAAAGAAAATGCCCCTGAAAAAGTTTGCCGCCTTGAATTTCTTTGTGAGAACCACTGCCAGTGCCAAGGCAAAGACATTAGAAAAAATCACAAAAAAGAACGTGTAACGGGTGGTAAACCAGAGTGACTCCCGAAAATCACTGCTTTCCACAAAGATCGTCTTAAAGTTCTGCAAACCGATAAACTCAGCTTCCTTGGAAATACCGTTCCACTCCGTCAGCGAGTAGTATCCGCTGAGAACAAAGGGCAGATACATCATCAGACATACCAGAATAATCGCCGGCAGAGAAAACAGCACCGTTTCCAACTGTCTTTTTGCTTTCTTGCTCATAGACTGTACATTCCTTTCTGATAATATTGTAATCCTCCGATTATAGCCGAGGCTGCGAAGCAGTCCTCGTAATCGAGCCCTGCTCGATTTGTTATTCTGCGAAGCAAATTATTTTATATTATTATAATTTATTAATTTTGTCATAAAAATGGAATTTTCCAAACAGATAGGTGAAAATTTCTGAACAAATTTTTATAACTATTGTCCTATTTTCGAGAATATAGTAAGATATATTTGTAGAAAATGTGTGATACTGTTTCCGGCAAAACAGCAGTTTGCACAATCCTGGCAGGAGACTTATGAGACAGCCGATACCCACCAAGAAACTTAAGACATGCTGCAAGACAATGCTCAACCGTACGGCTCTCTGGATGCAGTTAACTATATTTATGGTTCTGATTACCACACTGGTTGCCGGCTATTTGATTTACAAAGACTACACTTCCACCAGAAATCTGACCATCAATAATCAAATCAGCACCACCCATAAAATTCTCAGTCTGGAACTTGAAAATCTGGATAATTACCTGTTGGATCTTGCCAACTTCTGTATCCAGCCCTACTACGACTCCAGATTCACCAGAATCGTGGAACAGGATGTCCCGCTTACCGCCGAACAGCTTTCTTATGCCAAGCAGCAGATGTTCTATTACTACTATACAAGAAACGATATTCTTGATTACGAACTGTATCTGATCCATCAGGATCTGTCTATCGGCCGCACCAACGGCCAACAGCACATTATCACCCAGGAGGCAGCACCGGAAGGTGTAAACAAAGCGCTTTTAGACTGCGAGAAAAGCAACATGAATCATAGCATTAAGGCTTCCGATTCTGCCACGAGCCTTATCTACTACCACTCCCTTTTCCAGATCAAAGGCAAAATCAGTCAGGCCATTGTCCGTCTGAAACTGGATGACACCTACGCAAAACAGCTGCTTGAAAATCATTCGGAACATGGCGAAATCATTGTCTTTTTAAATGATAAGGAGGAAATCATCTTTTCCAATCAGGCAGAACTTCCGGCTAACCAGAAAGCCTTTCTGAAAGCGCTTTATGACAGACAGCATCAACCGGAAGGCTATGAAACAGTGCAGCTCATGGAGCAGCCCTTCTTAATCGTGGAAACGGACAGCAAGACCACAGGAATCCGTCTGATCAGCCTGACGCCGCTCTCCTACATAGATTCCCAGATTGGGAAACTTCGGCAGTCCATCATTGTGAGCGGTATCTGGGTCTGGCTCTTTACCATACTCCTGATCTACATGCTCCTGCGGCTCTTTACGATTCCCCTGCGGGTACTCACCAAACAGATGCAAAGAACCGGTGAGGGCGATTTCCATACCAGGATTAATGTGGAGGGAAGTACCGAGATACGCGGGCTTTCGGATAATTTTAATTCCATGGTCTCCCATATCGATCAGCTGATCAAACGCACCTACGTAGCGGAACTGAGCGAAAAAGACGCCAAGCTTTCTGCCCTGGAGGCCCAGTTAAACCCACATTTCCTATATAATACCTTACAGGCAGTCTCCACAGAGGCGCTGATCAACGATCAGCCGCAGATTCACCGGATGATTACCGCACTGGCCTCCAATCTGCGCTATACCATCAAAGGCAGCAACCTGGTGCCTCTCAAACAGGAAATGAGCTATGTAAAAGATTACATTTTCCTTCAGAAAATCCGCATGGATGATGCCCTGACCTTTACCAGTGACATTGACCCCGCCACAGAAGGCTGTCTGATTCCCAAGATCAGCATCCAGACACTGGTGGAAAATTCCATTATTCATGGAAAATCCGGCAATAAAGACACCATCTGCATCGAGGTCTCAGCCAAATATAATGACAATAATGTCATAATTATCGTCCGGGATAACGGATGCGGAATCGCACCACAACAGCTTGATAAACTGTATACAGACTTTAATCTCCAGAAGAGCACCGGCAAATATGGCGGAATCGGCCTTGCCAATCTCTACAGCCGTATCCGGCTGCTCTATGACACGCCGGCTTCTCTGGATATCCATACGCAGGAAACACAGTACACGGAAATTGTATTGACTCTACCGGTCATGAAAGGAGCCCCTTATGTATAGAGCGCTTATCATCGATGATGAAAAACCAGTGCAGATCGCCATTCAGAAACTGGGACACTGGAGATATTACAATATGGAACCTCCGCAGCTGGCCGTCAACGGCAAAGACGGTCTGTCCGCCATGCGGGAATTTCGACCTGACATTGTATTTGTCGATATGAATATGCCGGTCATGGACGGCGCCTCTTTTCTGATGAAAGCCTCCCAGGAATTTCCCGACAGCCAGTATATCGTGGTAAGCGGCTACGATCAGTTTGCCTATGCCCAGCAGGCCATCCGCTACGGTGCCTGTGAATATCTGCTGAAACCGGTAGTGGAAGAAGAGCTGAACACAGCCATCGAAAAAGCAATCCTTCGGATCGACCCGGACGCTGTATTTCAACAAAACCCGGATACCAGAGAGGAAATCTCTCCCGAAGAAGCCGTACGTGTCATCAAAGAATATATCGACAGCAACTACTGCCAGAATATCAAGATTACCATGTTTGCAGAGAAATATTATTTCTCCATCGAATATCTGACCAAGTTATTCCGCAACAAGTACGGTTTCACCATCTACGAGTATGTCCTGAAACTGCGCATGGAACGCGCCAAGGAACTGCTGGCAGACGAGAACAATAAGATCATTGATATCGCAGAACGCCTTGGCTATGCGGACAATCACTATTTCAGCAAGGCCTTCCGCACCTACTATCATATTTCACCCAGCCAGTACCGCAAGGAGCTTCTGAACAGTCAAAAATGACGCCTGCTCAATCACTGCCCTTTTGTATGTCATCGGCCTGCGTGGTGCATAATTCCAGAGTAAGCCCTGTCTCATTGCTAAACTGCTGTGCCCAGTCCGGTGTACAGAAGAATATAATGACACCCTGACCGTTATCCCCTGTCACATAGAAATACTCCTGGGAAGATTCCTGTTGCAGCAAAGGATTCAGAATCCCCAGTACCCTCCCGTCTATCCAGTCATAATACACTTCCATATCATACAGATATGTTTGACTATTCCAGTCAAAGCCGACTGTGATTGTACCGTCGCCCTGCTCCCAGTCCACCTTCTCGATATTTTCCTGAATGTTACTGATATGGTCAACAGAACTGCCTTCCGCCAGCGCAAGCATCCCGTTCAGAATCTCTATGTAATCCGTGGAGATATCAAGCCCTTCATAATCAAACCAGAATACGTCCTGGGAATATCCGGTCAGATTCCAATCTTCATCATAAGAGGGATAGCCAAGCTCCATCAAAAGCCAGGTGTAGGGACTTCCCTCCACCATATCGTACAGCTCATGTTCTTCCATGAAAGTCCGCACTGACTCTGCCGTTTCTTCAGGCACACATAGACCCAGAGAGTCAAGAACCTCCAACTGTTCATCCAGCGCAACACGTTCCAGGGAAACATCAGGAACAGATGTCTTATGTGCCACCACCAGTTTCCCGGACCCACTGCCCATTCCAATTCTGCCATAGATTCCACTGTCCAAAAAGATTTTCCACAGAAGCATCAGAAAACTCACAGCCAGGATGAGTCCGATCATCAGCCAGGACAGCCATTCCGGCACGTAATGCGCTTTCTTCACCACAATCCTCTGGATTTCTTTGTCCATACAGATCCGATGGAAAAGATCTGCCTGTTCCCAGCTGACAAAACATTCCTTGGCAATCATGATATAATGCCTTTTATCTTTATGGAAGATATAGAATGTCTCTTCTGTCTCCAAAAGATAGTCCAGCGATTCCCAGGAATAAAAACTCATCATATCCCCAGGCATCCTCACAGATATTCCGTTTTCCATCAAAGATACCTGCCAGGACCCACATGCTCTGGCATACACTTCCGGCGACTTCAGCTGTTTTCGGATACTTTTCTCAGGGTTGCGGCAATAAATCCGAAGTATCATCCATACAGTAACGGCAAGACAGAAACATACCAGCATCCAGTTGAGTGTTCCCGCCACAAAATAAACACAGCCTGTGAGAACAGCCGCTATCACCAAGCCCCAGATCATCATACCATAAGTCCGCATGGGCTTTCCCAGACTGCCGCCGTTTAAAATATCCGCCGCGCCTTTCTGGAACCGCACCCATCTCTCTTCATCCAGCCCATAAGAAAACCGCATATATTCCGTCGGCTCTGTACCGACTGGCTCCGTACCCATGTACGCCGCTCCGGCCCCGGCCTGCGGATTGCGGATCAACTCAAGAAACATCTCCCGTTCCTGCACATTCCCAAAAATATGCAGAGGCATCACAAACCATGCCGGCCGTTTTGCCGTCTGCAAATAGCCTAACATCAGAAGATGCCTCGTCATGCGGATAAACTCTATATTCTGGCAGGCAACTTCACTGTAATCTCCTCTTTCCACCTTCAGCTTACCGTCCTCTGTCCAGATACACCAGGGCTGTCCTTCCAGCAGCTTCGACATGGTTGTATAATTATATATCCCTGACACCAGAAACATCACCGCCACCATAACGACAATCATCACCGCCGCTTCCGGAAGAAAAATAAACTCCGCCGCCATAATAAGCAACAGACGAATCCACACACTTTTGCGGCATTTAAACTGTTCCCACAAAACCGCCAGACAAAATTCCCGTATCTCTGAGGGCTCCATAACGTATTCGTATTTCTTTCCCATAGTATCCATATCCAATTTCCTCTTTTAATGGCATCACACTTGGCTGCTGTCTTCCATTACTCCCCCTCTGCCGGCGGTTCCACAACTGCCTCCGGGTTTATTCCAGGCTCTGACACAGGTTCTATCTCCGGCTCCAATTCCTGCGGGATCTCCGGAAGCGGCTCCGGCTCTGTCCCCGGCAGGTGATAGCAGATGACCGGCGTGCCTTTTTCCACATAACCATAGATTTCCTCTGCAACAGAATAGGGCAGGTTGATACAGCCATGGGAACCGTTGGTCATATAAATATTGCTGCCAAACTCGCTTCTCCACGAAGCATCATGCATCCCCACATTATTGTTAAAAGGCATCCAGAAAGAAACCGGCGTCCGGTAAGTCTCTCCTGTCAGCGTCGAATCCCTCTCTTTATAAGTAATTCCGTAAATTCCCGCGGGGGTTTCGTTTCCCCTGGAAGGATTACCGGACACGAAATCAGATTCCAGGACACATTCCCCATCCTGGTATAAAAACAGATGCTGGGCCGTCAGATTAATTTCCACATAAGAATCTCCATAGTCCGGTGCATCGTAAGAGGCCGCCGTCTGCCGGTAAACAGGCGTCCGCTCTGTACTCTCTCCCCGCTCCAGAATCCCCATCAATTCTTCCGTCTCCTGCCCCACATCCATCCACCAGCCGTAATCTCCCTGGTCAATCGTCACTTCTTCCCCATAGCTGGTCAGAAATGTCCTTCTGTGAAAAATCGTGTCATGCTTTTTCCTCAGAGAGTTAACATACTCTTTGACCAGTTCCGGGTCAAGTTCCGCCCGGTTTTTCTCTCGTATGATCCATCCCGCTATCGTATCTGCGTCCAGAACCTCCCGCTCACTTCCAAATGTATACGTAACGACAGTATTCACATAATTCTGGAGTTTCGCATAGGTTTCCTGTAAACCCGCATCCTCCAGCGTAACCTTTGGTTCTTCATAACAGCCGGCGGCCTCTAAATCCACCTGCTCCTGCAATCCCTGAACAGCCTCCCTGACCGCCTCCATCGTCTTTTCCCGGTTCAGCTGGCTGCCCCGGTTCTCGGCCACCAGCTCGAATCCCTTTCCCGGAACATAATCTCCTATGTAAGCATCCTCCGGTTCCTTTACAAATTCCTTTTGGAACCCCCGCAGGGCATCTATCTTTTCTTCTAATACCGTCTCCTCATAATAAAGTTCCGCCCCCGTTTCATAGACCGTTTCATGCTTCAAAAACCACAGGAAACGATTCTGTCCCTGCAAAACAGCCTCCAGGGGCTCCGTGGAAATATAGGCAATTCCAATTTCACTGCCTGGTATTTCCTCTTCTAAGACCGTCCCGTCAGCCTGGCGCTCTATCACCCGGAGCGAATACTGTCCGATCCGCTCCTCCAGTTCCGGGATGGTCATTCCCGACACATCCACCTCGTCAATCAGCGTACCGTTTAAAAAACAGGTCTGATAACGATTCAGACCGGCCATGTAAACCAAAAGCAGGACAAGAAACACCCCTGTAGCAACCGCCGACAGAATCATCCATATCCTCTTTTTGTCCGGAATATTATTTTTCTGCTTTGTTTTTTTGCGTTGTCTGCGCTTTCGTCCCATCTGCCCTGCTTTCCTTTATATGAATCTTTCAATGCCGTAATCGGCACCACATCTTTCTTAACCATTTCCTCTCTATAAACCGTAGTACCTTTTTTATTGTATGGTCTTTTTCTTCTCTATGCAATATGTAACCCATTTTTTTCGGAATCTTTGACATAAAAAAGAAAAAGGCGCTTCTCACGCCTTCTTCCTCACAAACACCGGAATCACATCAAGGGGTGTATCCGTCTCTATCCACTGTCCGCCCGCATATTCCCTGCCGGTCTCACTCTCCACCCAGTCATCTTTCTTGGGAAGGTAAACCTTTCGTTTCTCCTGCCCGGCATACAGAACCGGGGCCACCAGCACATCCGGGCCATACAGATACTCATCCTCTGTTTCCCAACAGACGGCATCTTCCGGATACATATAGAAAAGTGTCCGCATGACAGGCGTCCCCTTCTCATGGGCTTCCTCCATCAGCTTTCTGGTATAAGGCCGCATCTGTTCCCGAAATTCCATATACTTCTTACAGATCTCGTACACCTCTTCGCCATAGCTCCACACTTCATTGGCCGCACCCGAACAGCAGGCTGCTCCCCCTGTGGTGCCGTATTGGGGCTGTCTCGGTTCCCTGTCCCCATGCAGGCGCATGACCGGACAAAAAGTCCCCCAGGCAAACCATCTGGCAAAAAGCTCCCGGAATTTCGGATCATCCGGATTGCCCCCGTGGAACCCGCCGATATCCGTGGTCCACCAGGGAATCCCCGCAAGGCCCATGTTAAGTCCTGCCGCCAGCTGGTTCCTCATACTCTCAAAGCTGGAAGCGATGTCCCCCGACCACACCAGGGCGCCGAATTTCTGACTGCCCGCCCAGGCGCAGCGCAGGAGGTTCACGATATTGGTCTGCCCTTCCCGCTCCATGCCTTCATAGAACGTCCTGGCATATTCTACCGGATAGGTGTTGCCGATTTGCAGGTTGGTGCCCCGGTGATAACGGTAATTGTCAAAGTCATAGGCTGTGTACTCAGGTTCTGCCTCATCCAGCCAGAATACCTTGATGCCCATATCGTAATAATTCTTCTTTGCTTTGCCCCACAGATAGTCTCTGGCTCCAGGATTGGTAGCATCATAATGAATGGTGGCCCCCTGGAAATCCAGCCCCACGCGGAAACCTCTCTCTGTACGGATCAGATAACCCTTTTCCAGCATTTCTTCATAATTTTCACAGGTCTTGTCCACGGTTGGCCAGATGGACACCATCAGTTCAATCCCCATCTCCTTTAATTCCTGCACCATGGCTTCCGGGTCCGGCCAGTATACCGGATCAAACTTCCACTCCCCCTGTTTGGGCCAGTGGAAAAAGTCGATGACAATCAGGTCTATAGGCAGATTCCGGCGTTTATACTCTCTTGCTATGTTTAATAGTTCTTCCTGGGTCTGGTAACGCAGCTTGCACTGCCAGAACCCGAGCCCATACTCCGGCATCATGGGCACTGTCCCTGTCACAGCCGCATAGGCCTCCTCAATCTGGGCCGGTGTATCCCCTGCCGTGATCCAATAATCCAGTGCTTTCGTGGAATAAGCCTCAAAGCTCATGATGTTCTTACCCAATACCGCCCGCCCCACACCGGGATTGTTCCAGAGAAAACCATATCCCAGGGAAGAAACCGCAAAGGGTACACTGGCCTGGGAGTTGCGGTGAGCCAGTTCCAGATCCAGTCCCTTTAAGTCCAGATAGGGCTGCTGGTACTGTCCCATACCGTATATCTTCTCATCCCTATCCACCGATTCAAACCGCATGGTCAGATGATAATCCCCGCCCTGGACAGGCTTGAATTCCCTGGCCTCAACCTCGATCGCACTGCACTTCTTGTCCAGCAGATCCCTTCTGTTCCTGCAATACTCTTCCAGAAGCAGGCGTCCGTCCGCATTGTATATCATAATCTTGCCAAGTTTCGTAATCTCCGCACGGATCCTGCCGTTGACAATCCTGGCCCCCTGTTCGGTATAGGAGATTTCTGCCGTATCCTCGCCTTTACGACATAACGCCCAGTCTTCTTCCGGCATCTGCCGCTCTTTCGTGGCCCGCACCCGCAGGGCATTAGGCCCCCAGGGCTCAATCCAGACCTCCTCCGCATCATAATGGTAAATCAACCTGTTCTCCCTGATTTCCAGCATACTTCCTTCCCTGCCTTTCTTCTTTCTTTATATACTACTTCAATCCTCACTATTTTCTATACACATACGGAGAATTCCCGTATTTTGGGAATTCTCCTGTGCGAGACGAAGTTGCAAAGCAACTTCTAGTACTTCTTGGCGTCCCGTCCCATGGCGGGACGTCTTTAGAAGTACTTCTCGCACTAACCTTTGACCGCCCCGCTGGTCATACCGCTCACAATATATTTCTGCATAAAGATGAAAATCAATGCAACCGGAATAATCGTCACCACCGCAAAGGCAGTCAGATAACTCCACTTCGTCCCATACTGCCCCATAAAATTAAAGATACCTGCTGTGATCGGCCGCTTCTCCTGATCCAGGATAAACGTCATCCCGTATGCCAGGTCTCCCCATGCATAGAGGAAGGAAAAGATGGCGCATACCATGACGCCCGGCTTGGCTATGGGAATCAGGATCCTCACAAAGGCACTGAACTTATTACAGCCATCCAGATAGGCCGCCTCCTCCAGATCTTTGGGTATGGATGCAAAATAATTCTTCAGGATCAGTACGGAAAAGGGAATCCCAATGGTGGCATCCGCCAGTACCGCCGCCACCCAGGTGTTATAGACATGCATGTTTTTAAACATGATGAACATGGGTGTAAGAAGCACCGATACCGGCAGCATCTGGGTCACCAGAAAGGATAATAACATTATTTTTCGTGCTTTAAAATGATATTTGGCAATCCCATAGGAAGCCGGCACTGCCAGAAGCACCGCAATGACAGTAGCCCCCACCGAAATCAGAAAACTGTTGGCAAAGGAGCGGAACATATTGAAATCCCCTGTCTCCACCTGTGCCGCATAGGATTTGGTATTCAGCACATGAGGATAAAAGGTGGGCGGATTCTTAAATATTTCCTGCTCTGTCTTTAAGGATGTAATCAGCGCCCAATAAAGCGGAAACAGAAGAATACACAAAAGCACTACCGAAACAATACTAAACAGAATATTCTTTTTATGTGACAGTCTCTTTTCTTCGTCCATCATGCATCCTCCCCATCTGTTGTAACCTTGATATAGAAAACACCCACGATCAACAATATCACAAGCAGCACATTAGCCACTGCGGATCCTTTGCTGTACTTAAACATTTCAAAGGATAACTTGTAAGAATAAGTAGATAACATATGCGTGGAATTGACCGGGCCGCCGCTTGTCATGACGTAAACCAGATCATACACCTTGAATGTATAAATAAATCCAAGAATCAGCACGGACTCAATGGTCGGCTTCAAAAGCGGAAGTGTAATCTTAAAGAATGTCTGCACCTTACCCGCACCGTCAATGGATGCGCTCTCATACAGTTCTTTGGGAATGGTGGTAAGCCCGGTGGAAAGCAGAATCATGTTAAAAGGAATCCCGATCCACACATTGGCGCAGATCAAGGCAAACATCGCCGTTCCCGGCGTGGTCAGCCATTCAATATTCTTATCTATCAAATGTAAGCTTCTTAATATATAATTAATGACCCCGATATCTGTAGCAAACAACAGTTTAAACATCAATGCAGTGACAGTCACCGGAATCATCCACGGCACCAGCAGAATACCCCGTACCGGTTTGGCAAAGGAAAATCTCTGGCTGAAAAAAAGCGCCAGAACAAAACCGATAACAAACTGAAACACCAGACATAAAACGGTATAGCGCAGCGTATTCCATAACGATGTGGTAAAGACACTGTCTTTAAAAAGCTCTATGTAATTGTCAAACAGAATAAAATTTTTGGTTCCACGCACCAGATTACCCGCATTGACATCCTGGAAACTCAGAATAATATTGCGGATAATCGGATATCCCACAAAAATCAGCATATAGAGAAAAGCCGGAAGCACAAATAACATTCCCACATTCTCATAGCGGAAGAATTTTTTCAGTTTAGCCACAAGGAATCCTCCTTTCAGGATACAATGTAAAAAATTGCCGCCACACAGATTCTGCTTATGTAACACTCTGTGTGGCGACAATCTGACGCTTCTTATTTTACAATACCGTCAATCGTTGCCTGTGCCTGCGCCGCCGCGTCTTCAGGTGTGGCAGTTCCTGTGATAACCTGGTTAAATGCCAGGGAAATCGCATCAGATACACTGGGCCACTCAGCCAGAGGGCCTCTGGGCATTGCGTAGTTTAACTCTTCTACGAAAGGCTGATACGGAGAATCTGCTGCAAACTGGCTTTCTGCAATGGTCTTATCCGCAGAGATGTAACCGAATTTATCCATCATGAATTTCACTTTTTCTTCACTGGTCGCATAGGTAAGGAAATCCAAAGCACCATCTACATTACCACCATTGATCACAGCATAGTTCTCGCCGCCCAGTACGGATGCATATTCCGCATCTTTGGGAATCAGTGTCACCTTCCAGTTTAATTCCGGTGCCTCAGCCTGCATGGTCGGAATCTGCCAGGGACCATTCTCCATCATTGCAACGTTACCGGAAATAAACTGATTCATCACATCGCCCTGTGTCCAGTTGATACACTCCTTACTCATAACGCCCTCATTGATCAGATTCTGGATATAGGTAAGTGCACGGATACCATTCTCATTGTTAATGTCATAGGAAGTTGCCCCTGTTGACCACAGCCAGGGAACAAAGTTAAAGGTTCCCTCCTCATTCTGCACACTGCAAAGGGCAAGGCCGGTAACTGAATCGGTCGTCAATGCCTTTGCTGTCTCCATCAGTTCATCCCAGGTGGTAGGTACGCTGCATCCTGCCTGTGTCAGCATATCTTCATTATAGTACAAGGCAAGGCAGTTTGCGCCAAATGGTACACCATATAATTTTCCGTCTACCGTGCAGGAATTTACGGTTCCTTCATAATAATTGCTCACATCAAACTTTCCTGTCAGATCCTCGAAAATTCCCATCTCCACATAAGATGCATGATCCGGGGAATCCAGAATGGCGATATCGGGAAGCTCATCTGCGGAAGCACCGATAGACAACTGCTTCTTAAAATCTGCAAAAGGTACATATTTTGCTGTCACTTCATACTGATTCTGTGATCCGTTATATTCCTGGATAACCTGATCCAGCGCCACCTGATGGCCCTCGGTCTCCCAGTAATACCAGATGGTGATTGCCTGCGCCTCACCGCCGGAAGCTGCCTCTCCTCCGCTCTCCTCTTTAGCGCTCTCCTGCGCTGCCGGAACATTGTCCGCCGCCGGAGCACTCTCATTGCCCCCTGCTCCGCATCCTGTCAGAATACCGGCCGTCACTGCCAATGCTGTCAATAATGCTGTTATTTTTCTCTTCTTCATTGTTTTCCTCCTCCAACCTTCTGTGTAGGTTTTCTTTTTGATGGTCTTATCATACCGTCTTTTATATCCTCCTCAAACGGGAGAAAAATGAAAAAGGATAAAAAATCTAATCTTATCTTTCTAACGGTTGGATTTCCTGTATTCCGCTGGTGACATTCCCACACATTCCTTAAAAACCCTGGCAAAGTATTTGGCATCCGCATAGCCGACTTTCTCTGCAATCTCGTATTGTTTCAACTGCGTTCCGATTAACAGCTCTTTTGCCTTGGACAGGCGGTAATTTCTGATATAGGTGCTGAAGTTCTCCCCCACTTCCTTGTGAAACTGACTCCCCAGATACTCCTGGGTCAGATTCAGCCTGTCCGCAATCTCGCTTAGGGTGATACCATCCGCATAAAATTCATGAATCATGCTCTGCGTCTTCTTCACGGAAAGACTCACGACTTCCGCTTCCTTTTCATAAAGACGCAGATACCCGAATAATTCCTCAAAACATTTATGTAATTCCTCTTCCGTTCTGGCATCCATAATACGATTCAGAAGATCTTTCTGGTCAACCTGTTTATAGTCGATACATCCCACTTCCTTGGCAACGTTTAATACCGACCATAAAAAACGCACATAGGACTCCTTAATCTCTTTGGGAGAATATACTCTCCCATTTAAGAAATAATCACGAAAGCGGCCGGCCACCTCGTTGACCTTTTCCATTTCTCCGGTGCAGACCGCTACCTTGACCTGATTCTCCAGTTCCACCGGATATATACATATCTCTGTCTGTACATCCGCTATCCTGGGATAGGATATCAGAACATCGTCGCCTAAGACAATATTCCAGTCCATATAGGGAAGCAGTGTCTGATATCCCTCCCTGACTGCTCCTGCACCGGTAACCTCCACCATGCCATAACTGATATGACGTTCCCATTCATCCCTTTTCTGAAATAAAATCTGATTCTGATACCAGCGTTCTATTTCCTGTCTGGAAGAATAACCATAAATAAGGACAAGAATTGACCTGTCATACTCCATATCCACCAGACAGTACAGAACTTCCTTCTGTTCCAGAAGATGGCAGATTTCTTTCCGCTTCCTGTCCCGCCCCGTCTCAAAACAATTTCCCATATAGATTAACAGTTCAATAAAGGACGTATGCTCCTCTATTGCATACTTTTTGAAAAGAAACTCCTCCATTCGGCTATCCAGTGTGGATACCCCATATAACAGACCCGACACGACATGTTCCAGACTTCCCATGGTCTCCGGCGTCCTTTTTTGTTCCTGTTCATACAGATTCTGTATCTTCCTGATGGTCTGAACGAACTCCTGTACCACCACCGGTTTGATGATATAATCACAGACGCCCAGCTTCACAGCCTGCTTGGCATACTCAAATTCCGAATATGCCGTTAAGACGATCACTTTGGGAAACAGGCCCGCTTCCTGTACCTTTCCAAGCATCTCAAGTCCATCCATGACTGGCATCCTGATATCGGTAATCACCAAATCCGGTTGATATGTCTGTATATATTGCAGACCCTCCTGTCCATTGCCGGCCACGCCCTCTATTCTGATATCCGGAAACATCTTACGCAACAGTTTACACAGGCCCTCTCTGATCAGTACCTCATCTTCCACCACTACCGCTCTCATGAATCCTCTCGCCTCCTGTATCCCAAGTCCTGACTCTCATGATATCTGTCATGCCCCGTTGCAGCGTCTTATTTATCTATTCCATCTTCCATCGGAATCAGAATCCGCACTGTTGTTCCTTTTCCAATTGTGCTTTCTATCTTAACGTCCACATTCTCTCCATAGTACATATGTATCCTTGTAATGGCATTTTCCATCCCGATATGATTTTTATTATCCGTCTTTCGGAAAATTCCCTCATTCATTTCCCGCACTGTTTCTTCCGGTATACCGCACCCATTATCCTGTATCCGTATCTGAATCCATTTTTCCTGTCTTCCCATATCCATTTCCAGCCTGTGGGGGCCTTCCGTACCCTCGAATCCATGCAGAATAGCATTTTCTATAAAAGGCTGTAAAAGCAGTTTATGGATGGGATACCCCATAATCTCCGGCTCCACATTAATATGACAGTCAAAAGAATTTTTCACTTTCATCTGCTGTAAGAATATATACTGTTTCAGCCATTCCACCTCATCCTTTATCTTCACCACCCCGTTACTGTCGGAAATCCCATAGCGCAGAATATGGGCAAGCGTCCCAATCATATTACTGATCTCATACTCGTCTTTATCAATCGCCATCCAGTTGATGGTATCCAGTGTATTATAGAGAAAGTGGGGATTAATCTGTGCTTCCAGGGCGGCAATCTCCGCATTTTTCTGGGTTTCAACAGATTTCTTCAACTTATCCATCATGGAATTGAACTCTTCCGCAATCACTTCTATCTCTGTAGGCCGTGTCCTGTCCGACATTACCCGGATTGTCAGATTCCCTTTTCCTGCTTTTCTCATGGTTTCCACAACCCGTTTAATAGAGCCTGTCATCCGGGTTACCTGACTGAACATAACAAGCATCACCGCACACAGCGCCAGGACAATGATAAAAGCCATCATCTGCTGTTGCTGCCTGAGTGCCCGAATCAGTTCTTCCTGATTGGTTGCCCGGATAATCTCCCACCCGGTCTCCTCATCGTGCACCGAATAGATGGAAAGTTCCGTTTCACCCAAAAGTCCCGTCTGCATGGCAATCTGCTGATAGGCCGTTCTCTTTTCCGCCTCATCTGCCTCTCCGGGATGGATAGACTGCCCCACCTTCTCAGAATTCGCGCAGGAAATCAGATTTCCTTCCCTATCCACAATGAAATTCAACCCGTTCTCTGTCGTAGAACAGATTTCCTCCAGCAATTCCTCGTCTATGCTGACCAGCACCACACCGCACTGTTTGTCTACGTCCCGATAATCAATAATCCGGTGTCCGATATGAAATAAATAGCAGGAATTGCTCCCAAATACCACCCTGTCTCCCGTGGGAATAATATGTGTTTTATTATCACTGCTGATCGCACGATAAAGCTCTGCCTGAGACATGGAGATACTGTCCATCCATGAGGTGCGTGTGGTAGATGCCGTCAGCTGGTCATAAAACACCAGCTCCCCGCTGTCTGTAATCACAGAAATGGATTTCACATAATCCTTGGTATAGAACAATCCCCGCAGTGTCTTTCTGAGCATCTGCCTGTTATTCGCCACATCTTCCCCTGCGTTGATCTTATCTACCAGCGCTACAATATCATCATCTGTATAAACCTGAAACAGAATATCCTCATAAGAATCCAGCCAGACATCCAGACTTACCCTAGTCTGTTCCAAATTGGCGTTGGTCATACCCTCCACATTCTGTCTGACTAATCTGGATGTATTATAGTAAGATACGATATTTACCAGGACGATCGGTACAAACGATGTCACAACAAAGGCCATGATCAATCGCGTCCTGATACTCTTTCTGTCAAAACTAATCTCCCGCATGGCAGTTCCTCCCTTTTTATTATACGGGTTATCTCAAATAAAAAAATGGGAAAAATATAAGATAGGAGGAAAAAACCGGACTCTTTAATACGCCATCCTTTCGTTTATATGCCATATTGCATCCCTCCGCCGCCTCATTATATGGCCTTTTTTCTTCTTTATACAATATGTAACCCACGTTTTTCAGAAGTTTCAACCCGCGTTTTTCAGATTTTCCAACCAACATTTTGCGAACTCCCTTCTATTATCTTGTTCCATTTCGCAGTCTCTTATACCTAAATGTCCAACTCACGAGTTTACTTCCCGACATCCCAAAAATAAAGTGTGCAGGTTTCAGTACCGAAACTTGCACACTTTATGTCAACCGCCATTACTGCACATACAGATTTGTATATCCCATCAGGCTCTCATCCACTTCTCTGGCACACTCCCTGCCCTGGCGGATGGCTTTCACCACCAGGGACTGGCCCGTATGCATATCGCCTGCCGTAAAGACTCTGTCAACGCTGGTCAGGAATCTGCCGGCCCCCGTCTTTACATTGGTTCTTCCATCCAGCTCTACTTTAAAGGCATCCGTCACATACTTCTGACTGCCAAGGAACCCTGCCGCAATCAGTACAATTTCCGCTTCCAGTGTCTTTTCGGATCCTTCCACTTCCTTCATGTTCATGCGGCCTGTCTCCGGGTCTTTCTCCCAGGTGAGGGAAACAATCTTTACTGCTTTGAGACTGCCGTTTTTATCTTTCACAAACTCTTTCACCGTGGACTCATAAATCCGGGGATCATGTCCGTAAATCTCGATAGCTTCCTCTTGGCCGTAATCAGTTTTACATACTTTCGGCCATTCGGGCCAGGGATTATTCTCGGCCCTGGTATCCGGCGCCTTGGGCATCATCTCAATCTGGGTTACGGACTTAGCCCCGTGACGAATGGCCGTACCCACACAGTCATTGCCGGTATCACCGCCGCCTATGATGACCACATTTTTATCTTTGGTATCCACATACTTCTGATCCCGGAAATCAGAGTCCAACAGGCTCTTTGTGTTGGCCGTCAGAAAATCCACCGCAAAGTAGATTCCTTTGGCATCCCTGCCGGGCGCCCCAATATCCCTGGGCTGGGAAGAACCGCAGCAGAGCACCACCCGGTCAAACTCTTTTAACAGTTTATCCGCCTTGATCTCCTGGCCCACATTGCTGTTTGTCACAAAAGTAACGCCCTCTTCTTCCATGACTTTGATCTTACGGTCAATAATGTGTTTTTCCAGCTTCATATTGGGAATCCCATACATCAGCAGGCCGCCAATCCTGTCGGAGCGCTCAAACACAGTCACCAGATGGCCGCGCCTGTTAAGCTGGTCCGCCACAGCAAGGCCGGAAGGGCCGCTGCCCACCACCGCCACTTTCTTTCCTGTCCGCACTTTGGGCGGCCTGGGTGCAGCATAGCCTTTCTCATAGGCATTTTCAATGATCGCATACTCGTTTTCTTTGGTGGAGACCGGATCCCCGTTCAGGCCGCAGGTACAGGCTGCCTCACACAGAGCCGGACATACCCTCGAAGTAAATTCCGGAAAATTATTGGTCTTATGCAGACGGTAATAGGCCTGTTCCCAGTTGCCGGTATAGACCAGATCATTCCACTCCGGCACCAGATTGTGCAAAGGACACCCGGAAGTCATGCCGCACAGTGTCATGCCGGACTGGCAGAAGGGTACGCCACAGTCCATGCAGCGCGCGCCCTGTTTCTGCTGTTCTTCCATAGGCAGATGCTCATGAAACTCCTTAAAATTCTTAATGCGCTGTCTGGGGCTCACATCTTTGGAGACCCTGCGCTCATATTCCATAAATCCCGTCGGTTTTCCCATGATTACGCCTCCTCCTTGTCCTTTTTGTAGAACGCCTCTATCTGCGCCTGTTCCGCACTCAGGCCTTTCTCTTCCATCTGTACAATGAGCTTTAACATAATCTCATAGTCATGAGGAATGATCTTCTTGAATTTCGGCAGGTATTCTCCGAAATTGTCCAGAATCTCCTTGCCCTTGACGGAATTGGTATAGGCCACATGCTCCTTGATCATTTCCTTCAGTTCAAGCACATCATATTTAGAGGTTATCTCATAAGAAGAAACCATTTCCTTGTTGGTCTTGGTATAGAGGTCATTGTTCTCATCCAGCACATAGGCGATGCCGCCGCTCATGCCGGCCGCAAAGTTCTTGCCCACGGAACCGATTACTACCACCCGGCCTCCGGTCATGTACTCACAACCGTGATCGCCCACGCCTTCTACCACCGCAATGGCCCCGGAGTTACGCACGCAGAACCGTTCACCTGCCACCCCGTTGATAAAGGCTTTGCCGGAAGTCGCCCCGTAAAGTGATACATTGCCAATAATAATATTTTCATCCTGCTTAAAGGTGGAACCTTTCGGCGGATAGACCACCAGCTTGCCGCCGGACAAACCTTTGCCAAAATAATCATTGGAGTCTCCCACCAGTTCCAGGGTCAATCCTTTGGGGATAAATGCCCCGAAACTCTGGCCGCCGGATCCCTTACACAGGATATGATAGGTGTCCTCTTCCAGGGTATCCCCGAATCTTCTGGTGATTTCGGATCCGAAGATGGTGCCGAAGGTACGGTCTGTATTGGATACATCCACCTCCATGCTCCTCTTCTGCCCTGTCTCCAAAGCCCTGGATAGCTGTTTTAACAGAACCTTCTCATCCAGGGTCTTCTCCAGGCGGAAGTCGTATACCTGTTTTGGATCAAAGATGCATTTCTCCTTGCTCCCCTCGTAAGGATTGCTTAAAATCAGATCCAGATCTATCTTGCGCTGGCGGTCTGTCAGGTTCTCCTTTACTTTCAGAAGTTCTGTCCTGCCCACCAGTTCATCCACTTTGCGCACACCCAGTTTCGCCATGTACTCCCGCAGTTCCTGGGCAATAAACCGCATAAAGTTCTCTACGTACTCGGGTTTGCCCGTAAAACGTTTCCGAAGCTCCGGATTCTGGGTCGCTACTCCCACCGGACAGGTATCCAGGTTGCAGACCCGCATCATCAGACATCCCATGGTAACAAGGGGTGCCGTGGCAAAACCAAACTCCTCTGCACCCAGTATGGCCGCAATGGCCACATCCCGACCGCTCATCAGCTTACCGTCTGTCTCAATACGGACTTTATTCCGCAGACCATTCTGAATCAGAGTCTGGTGTGTCTCCGCCAGCCCCAGTTCCCAGGGAAGTCCTGCATTATGAATGGAATTACGGGGCGCCGCACCGGTACCGCCGTCATAACCGGATACCAGGATAACCTGGGCACCGGCCTTGGCAACACCTGCCGCTACTGTACCCACACCGGCCTCGGAAACCAGTTTTACGGAAATCCTTGCTTTGGTGTTGGCATTTTTCAAGTCATAAATCAACTGCGCCAGATCTTCAATAGAATAAATATCATGGTGCGGCGGCGGAGAAATCAAGCCTACGCCCGGTGTGGAATGTCTGGTCTTTGCAATCCAGGGGTATACTTTGCCGCCGGGAAGGTGTCCGCCTTCGCCGGGCTTCGCTCCCTGGGCCATCTTAATCTGAATCTCCTGGGCACTGTTTAAATATTCACTGGTGACGCCGAACCGTCCGCTGGCCACCTGTTTGATGGCGGAACAGCGATTCAGACCGTCTGCCCCCACCGTCAGTCTCTCTTTGTCTTCTCCGCCCTCGCCGGAGTTGGACTTACCGTGCAGACGATTCATGGCAATGGCCATGGTCTCATGAGCCTCCTTGGAAATGGAACCATAGGACATAGCACCTGTCTTAAATCTTGTGACAATCGTGTCAACACTCTCCACTTCCTCTATCGGCACGGGTTTCTTCGGATAATTGAAGTCCATCAGGCCGCGCAGGTTCTTGATACTATCCTCATTATTGACCGCTTTGGTATATTGTTTGAACAGCTCATAATCACCGCGCCTGGTTGACTCTTGCAGTAAGTGAATGGTCTCCGGGTTATAAAGGTGTTCATCCGCACCGCTCCTCATCTGGTGATGTCCTATGCTGTCCAGCGTCGTATCCGTAGATAGACCGAGTGGGTCAAACGCCATGGAATGAAGAGTATCCACTTCCTCCTCGATATCTTTCAGGGTAATACCGCCCACACGGCACACCGTATTCGTGAAGTACTTATTGATTACCTCTTTATCAATGCCGATTGCCTCAAAAATCTTAGAACCCTGATAGGACTGAATCGTAGATATCCCCATTTTGGAGGCAATCTTCACGATGCCATGCAGAATCGCACTGTTATAATCGTTGACCGCCGCATAATAATCCTTATCCAGCATACGATTATCAATCAGCTCTTTGATACTCTCCTGCGCCAGGTAAGGGTTGATGGCCGAAGCACCAAAGCCCAGCAATGTGGCAAAATGATGTACCTCCCTGGGTTCTGCGGACTCCAGGATAATATCCACACTGGTCCTCTTCTTGGTGCTGACCAGATGCTGCTGTAAGGCCGATACCGCTAACAGGGAGGGAATGGCTACCCTGTTCTCATCCACCCCTCTGTCGGAGAGAATAATGATATTCACCCCGTCGCGGTAAGCTCTGTCCACTTCCACAAAAAGCCTGTCGATGGCCTTCTCCAGTCTGGTATTCTTATAGTAGGTGATGGGGATTACCTCCACCTTGAATCCTTCCGCCTTCATGGTCTTGATTTTTAACAAATCCGTACTGGTGAGAATCGGGTTATGTACCCGGAGCATGTTGCAGTTCTCCGGCATCTCCTCCAAGAGGTTACCGTCCTGTCCCAGATAGACGGTGGTAGATGTGACCACCTCTTCCCGGATTGCATCAATGGGCGGATTCGTTACCTGTGCAAACAGCTGCTTAAAATAATGGAACAGCGGATGATGCGCTCTGGAAAGCACGGGAATCGGCGTATCCACACCCATGGCCGCAATGGCCTCCGCCCCGTTCTTCGCCATCGGCAGGATGCTGGTCTTTAAATCTTCATAGGTATAGCCGAAAGCCTTCTGCATACGCTGACGTTCTTCATAAGTAAACTCCGGCACCCGCTGATTGGGAATCTTCAACTCCTTCAAGGTGACTAACTTACTGTCCAGCCATTCGCCGTAAGGCTGTGCAGACGCATAATTCTCTTTCAGCTCATCGTCATCAATCACCCGGCCCTGTACCGTATCCACCAGAAGCATCTTCCCGGGGTGCAGTCTCTCCTTCATCACAATCTTAGACGGGTCAATGTCCAATACCCCCACCTCTGAAGAAAGAATCAGGGTATCATCATCGGTGATCATATAACGGGAAGGCCGTAGACCATTTCGGTCAAGCACCGCTCCCATCATATCTCCATCACAAAACAGGATAGATGCCGGGCCGTCCCAGGGTTCCATCATGGTAGCATAATACTGATAGAAATCCTTTTTCTTCTGGGACATGGTCTTATTGTTCTCCCAGGGTTCCGGAATCGTAATCATCACTGCCAATGGAAGCGGCATCCCGCTCATCACCAGAAATTCCAGCGTGTTGTCGAGCATGGCCGAGTCGGAACCGGAAGCGTTGATGGCCGGCAGGATCTTGTGCATCTGTCCCTGTAAATGCTCGGACTCCATATTTTCTTCCCTGGCCTGCATCTTATCCGCATTGCCGCGTATGGTATTGATCTCCCCGTTATGGACAATAAACCGGTTAGGATGGGCCCTCTCCCAGCTGGGATTAGTGTTGGTCGAGAAACGGGAGTGTACCACGGCAATGGCAGACTCATAATCCTTATCCTGTAAATCTGCAAAGAAAGTGCGAAGCTGCCCCACTAAGAACATGCCTTTATACACAATCGTCCTGCTGGAAAGACTGACCACATAAGTCACATCCGTTGACTGTTCAAAGGTACGTCTTAAAATATAAAGCTTTCTGTCAAAGTCCAGACCTTTCTCCACCCCTGCCGGCTTCCTGATAAAGGCCTGCATGATACAGGGCATACACTCCACGGCCTTATGTCCCAGTACAGAAGGCACTGTAGGCACATCCCGCCAGCCTAAGAACTGTAAGCCTTCTTTCTCTGCGATAATCTCAAACATCTTCTTGGCCTGGTTGCGCTGTAACTCATCTTGTGGAAAGAAAAAGGTGCCCACGCCATACTCTCTTTCCCCGCCGATATCAAACCCCAGACCTTTGGTCACCTTGACCATGAACTTATGGGGCATCTGCGTAAGGATGCCCACGCCGTCACCGGTCTCTCCCTCCGCGTCTTTACCGGCCCTGTGCTCCAGATTCTCCACAATCTTCAGCGCATTTTCCACGATGGCACGGCTCTTCTTGCCTTTGATGTTGACACAGGCGCCAATACCGCAGTTGTCATGTTCAAATTCTGCCCGGTATAAAGGGGATTTGGGAATGGTTGTTTTTACATCAAACATATGCTACCTCCTTGTCAGAGCAGTTTTAAGGTTCTGACTCATAACTGCTGATTGACTTTTGATGGATGTTATATATTGAGAATAAGCAGAGACTCGAAATACTTCGTATTTCTCGTTCGCGTTGCTCGTCATAAGTCGTCATAGACAGTCCAGCATGCAAGCATGCGTCCTGTCTATACCGCCTTCTGACTCTGCTTATTCGCGCAAAAAGAACGCAAAGAAGGCATCTAGCGCTCCTTTGCGTTCTACATGTATACAATAATACACCCATTTGGGAGAATTGTAAATATAGACTTTTTGTAGAATTGTCAGATAATCTGATTGATTAACGTTTTAAATATATATTGTCAGAAATTATTCTCTGTTCATTCTGGAATGGGTTCAAATTCATGCAGATCATCATCCGTAATTTCCCGAATTTCCTATACTTATTTCATAATCATCCACCAACGTCAGGTTGGAATTGATATAAGTACCATCCCCAATGGAAACCGTATTTCCCATTGCAAGCGCGAGCGGCGGTTCTATCCATACTCCCTCCCCGCAGGAAGCAAACAGTTTCTTTAAAATGGCCGCCCTTTTTTCTGTATCCGTTGGTCTGGTTAAAATCCTGGCAAAGCCCTCTGGCGAACACCTGCTGATTCATATTTTCGCCGGTATCAACCCATAATAATCCCTGTTTTCTTCGTTCACTCATTGACAGTTTGTCGTTGCACTCTTCAATTCCACTGCTTATTCCTCCGTTAACGCTTTTATTTTACCGGCTCAACATGATATCTGCTTCACTGGCACCCACAGCTCACAGAACAGGCTACTCTCCCCATTTTCAAAATAAATTTCAAAGTCGGTATCGTCTGTCTGCGTATAGCCTGTCTGCGGAACAAACTCTTTGTAAAACTTACTCCAGGTTTCACCCAGACAATCTCCATCAGCACCAAAACATTTAAACACCGCATAATCGGCGGGTGTTGTTTCCCAGATGGAATAACCGTTATTGAGAAATTGTTCCAGTCTGGTGCTGTCCGTGTCTTCATCGACCATAATACCGATTCCATAATGGAAATAATTATCACTGTCCACGACCGGGCTGCACAGGCCATACAAATCTCTTTTGCCTTCCACACGCAACGATTTCATGGGCCCGATCAAATCTTTGTCAAAACATTCTGTCCAGAAATCAGGGATACTGTGATCATTGTCATCATTGATGCTTTCATTGGGAAAAGCTTTTACCAGGGCAAGAAACCGCTGACTTTCTCTGTGTTCAATTCTGTAATCCATAACATTACCACCTTCCAGTATAATTTTGATTACAAGGGGATTAAACAAACGGAGTTTTGTGCCTTTTTGCTTAGCCTGTCTGGGCGTCACGCCATGGAACCGTGAAAAGGCTTTGGAAAAGCTCTCCGGCGACTCATAGCCATACTTATACGCAACATCAATCACTGCTATATCCGTTGTCTGCAATTCTGTGGCCGCCAGGGTAAGACGTCTGTTTCTGATGTATTCGTTAGCCGTCATACCTGTAATAAAACTGAACGTACGATGAAAATTGTAGCTTGACATATGCACGCTCTTTGCAACCTCGGCATAACTTATGTTTTCACAAATATGTTCTTCCATATAGCATATTGCCTGCTGCATAAGCTGTATCGACATTTTGTTCTATCCTCCCTGCATACATCGATTATAGCTGACCATATCTGATAAGTCCTGTTCAGGCTTGCACCGATTTGTCTTAAAAAGCGTCCTTCCTCAAATCCCTTGCCATACACAATGACTCCGGCATATCCACATATGGCCCATAATTAGGAATTACTTTAAATCCCAGTTTCTTATACACGGCACAGGACTCCACCAACAATTCACCCGTTTCCAGGATCATTCTCTGATAACCCAGTTCCATCGCCCATTCCATCAGCATGCAAACCAGTCTGCTCCCTATCCCCTGTCCCTGATATTCATTATGTACAAACACCCGCTTAAGCTCTACTGTTTCATCATCATATCTTCTGATGGCACCGCCGCCGACTGCCTTACCATCCTCATAAACGACTATCGCTTCCTGTATTTCATCCAACTGATTATACTTTTGATATTTTTCTCTTTTAATCAATCTCCCGACACGTATATCCAAATCCATATCCAGAAGCATGCAATTGTCTATAAAATCCTTATTCTTACCATCGGTTCTTATAAATTCCATGGAAATTGCCTCCCACATACCAGATTTACTATCTATGTCCGATGCTTTTTCGATGCCCACACCAGAACCAAACGGATAACACCGCCGCATATGACCATAAACATACCGTTTTTCAGTAATGTTTCTCCGGTTCTCATATTAACAGTATATTGTATCTGCAATTCCAGCGGCGGATCCTGATAGGGGATTCCTGCCTTGACTATACAATAATAAGAACCTATGATAATCAGAATCACACCGGATAATACAACTGCGTTGATTACCTGTCGGAAATAATTGATTATTTTTGTGTCCATATTTGCCCTTCCTTCCAATATATCGGCAAACTTTATTCTTATAATTCAAATATGCTTCTCCAAATGCTTCCAGCAAAAACACCTCTTCCACATTCCTGATCTGCAAGTGGAACATAACCATCGCCCAAATCGAAACAAACAGGAGCGGCCAGTTGAAAAACATACATATCATTCCAATATATACGAGATCAAACCCCAGGAACGCCGGATTCCGGCTGATCTGATAGATCCCTTTTGTCACAAGCTCCGTCCTGTCCGTGTTGGATACGCCTGCCCGCCAGCTATCCTGCATCGTTAGAACCGAAATGATAAACACGCCCACGCCAATGACAGCTATACAGGCTCCAATTCCCCTCACCGGTGCCGCAAAGGCGGTCTTATTCATAGCAATGCTTATGACCTCAATAAACGGAACTATGTAAGTGACAATCTTCATGGTAATCTCAATAACTTTTGTAAAACCAATCTTCCCTTTTCCGATTTGATCCGTTTTTATCCCTTTACGGCGCTGACTTATCATTTTAAGGAAATAGCAACCGTAAAATGCCAACAATATAAAAACTGCCATCATCTGAAACGCCATCTTTAAATCTCTCCTCTGTTACATCGGTTTCAAATTCTTATTCAGTCTGTCCACCATCCAGGCAAGCCGTTTTTCCCGTCCGGCATCTGTCCTGGCATCCAGATACGCCCGCGTGTAAGTGACCGATAAAGACATAGCCTGGAAATTGGTACAGGCAGGCTCATATTCCTCTAGCAGAGCATCCACACCGACAATCTGTTCCTCTGTGACAGGCATGGATTTGGGTGCATCCCACTGGCCGTTTTCCCTGGCCTCCTCTATCTTTTTTCTGCCAAAATCGGTCATCAGTCCACGTTCTTCCAGGGCCTCCCCCGCTTTTATTGTTTTCGGTCCGCCGGCTTTGCCAAATATAAGCCAGATACCGTCTTTTGACTGACAGTGCTCAGAAAGAAACTGCCTGAATTCTTCCCTGTTGGCAAATTCCATAATATCACTCATCATGTGTCTCTCCCATCAAATACCTTATCCTGATCATTACAAATAAGTCTGCAAAATCCATCAATTTATTTTAGAAAAAATGACTGTCTGCTCTTTCATGGATATTTTCCCTACCTCATATCCATATTCGGTAAGTTCTTTTTTGTATTTCAGAAAAGAGTGGTCTATCGGTATCCCTGCAATCTGCTGTATTTCCTCAAAGGTCAACTTGAAAGATTCCCCTCCGTTCTTTTGCACATATTCCCACAGAGAATCATATTTACTCATTGTCCGTCCCCCCTGCCCTTGCAAGACCTATTTTCTCTGTTATTCTCACCCCAGACACATAACTGATCCAAAACTTCCATTAAAGATTTTCCTCTGCTACTTAAGCGGTACTCAACCTTGGGTGGTATCTGTGGATATTCTTTTCTGATAATTAGCCTGTCCTTTTCCAACTCTTTCAGGTTGTTGCTGAGTGTTTTGTCCGACACGTTTTTCAGATATCGTTTCAGTTCATTAAATCTTACCACCTGAAACTCCATCAGACAATAAAGGATTACCAGCTTATGCTTACCAGCTATAAGTGACAATGTGTAACTGAATCCTGTATCTTCAAAATTCGCTTTCTCAATATAATTCTTTATCATTTTATACTTTCCTTTATGGTAGTACCTTTCTCATAAGATAGTACTTGTATTTCTTCCGCTATAATTTATAATTGTATAAAAAGATTTAGCTCCTGTCAATTTCAAAACAAGAAGAGAGGTAATCACAATGAGAAAGAAACTGAATATAACAGAAGGTATTTTCCCCATGCCCGTCTTAATGGTGGCAACTTACAATGAAGATGGCAGTGTTAATGTCATGAACGCTGCCTGGGGCACCATGCAGGAAAGAGATCACGTAGTTCTCAATTTGACGGAAACTCATAAAACAGTAAAAAATATCAAGGCAAGAGGAGCCTTTACCGTAAGCATAGCCGATGCCGCCCATGTTGTTGAAGCAGATTATTTTGGCGTCGAATCAGGCAACAGAGTTTCAAACAAATTCCAAAACAGCGGTCTTACTGCAAATAAGTCTGAAATTGTGGATGCACCGGTCATCAATGAATTTCCTCTGTGCTTAGAGTGCGAGTTTGTGGAATACCAAAACAATAAATACGGATGTGGTGTCATCGGCAGAGTTGTAAACGTCACAGCGGACGAAAGTGTCCTGGTGGAGGATAAGATTGATATGGCTTTGGTGAACGCTATCGCCTTCGATCCCTATACCCATGGCTATTACAAGGTAACCGAAAGAGTGGGAGAAGCCTTTAAAGACGGTCTACCGCTTAAAAAATGAGTGTTTATAAAGCGTTCCATATAAAACAAAAAGCAAAGACACAGCCCCAGGCATTTCCTGTCCACTTTTTCACAAGCAACATTCCATAAATGGCAAGAAAAGTCGTAACAATCTCCACCATGCCCCAGAAAGATATATTAAATGCGTGGAACAGGACACAAAAGACTGCACAGGTAATGGCCCCATAATCTAACCATATGTTTTGGGACGCGGGGTATCCTTTCACGGGCCAGCCTTTCAAATAAAGTTTCTTCTTCCATTATAGCACCCTTTTTGGGATTAGAATAGATACAGATAGGCAGGTGATGGCATGGATGCGCAGAAACGCATAAAACAGCTCATGGAGGAACGGGGCTGGCCGGATTACCGCTTGGCGTAGGAATCCGGCCTTTCCCATTCCACCGTTACAAATATGTTCAACAGAAATAATGCGCCGACGCTGCCGACCTTAGAGGCGGTATGCAGGGCGTTTTTGTCTGCTTGGCATTGCGCTCCAAGCGAAGCTCCTCGATTGCCGCCATACGCTGTCTTGCCTTTTCATACCGGTTATAATGCCGGGTATATTTCTTCTCATATTCTGCCTGATCCATAGCCTTCTGCGCATTGTCCTCCATGACCTCGTGGTATGCCTCTATGATTTCCTCCCGCTTCCCCCAAATGCGGTTAAAGGCAATGACTTGTTTTTTGAATATCGAGTGGATATATCGCTCTAATATCGGAGTATCTGTACCTGAATTTTCTTGTCCTCGTCAATTACCTTATGGATTCTGCCGTCGGCCCCGCTTTTCATAATACTCGCGGATTTTGCTAAATGCGCGCTGCCGCAGGTTGTAGACAGTGCGCGGTGTCACCTCCATCTTTTCCGAGATTTCCCGGTCGGAAAGGTCGCCCCAAAATTCTAACAGCAGGACGTTCCTCTGCTTTTCCGGCAGGGATAACAGTGCTTTATATAAAGTTTCGCTCTCCACCGCACAGGAATTTCCGCCCACATAAAGCACGAAAGACTCGGAAGGGTATTCATCCCTGCAGCCTAATGTTTCCAGAAGATAGTCTACCGGTTCGTCAGCAAAATGCTTGTCCCGGTTGCCCTCGGCCCGGTCTAAATTTCTGACAAAGTTGCGCGACACCGTTTTGCAGAAGGAATGGAACATGGCGCAAATACGGTCTTCGTTTGAAGGAGATAGCATGGCACTTCCTCCCTTCTGTCAGATTCGAGCGCGGCTGGTTTTTCACCTCCTCGTAATACCAGAACACATCTCGGCATGGCAAACCGGAAAGATTTTTGAAAATTTCTCAAAAAAATTTTATTTTGTTTTTCTTATCTGTATTATGTATCTCAGCCCCTTAGAAAAATAATGACTTACCCATACAAACAAAGCCATGACTGCCACATAATCTGCCAGAAAGAAAATCAGCGGCTCCTCAAAATCGAAAAACACATATTGATTTTGTAAGAACATATAATGCCCGATTTCCCGTCGTATGAAAGCATACACGCCATACCCGGCGATAAAGGCGACAATCCCATGAAGCATCCATCTTCCGGCAGTTGGAAGTTCTTTTACAAACCGCCTTGCCATCCCCATCATCATGCTCCAATGTAGTCCAAGATGGAGTGAAATCAATACAAATCCACAATAGGCCGAAACCATGTGAATCTCTCTGGCAAAAGCCCGCCCGCCTTTGAATGGCAGAAACGATAATGCGTGCTTGGAAAGAATCACCCCGCCATACATGGAACCGACCATCGTAATCAGGACTCCAATGACAAGAACCGTCTGCCAGATACGAATTAATGTATACTTCCCTTTGAAAACACGCAAGCTCCATTTCCGGTTTAAAATATGGTGGATGATGAAAAGAGCAAACATCCCGATTCCAAGCCATTCATAAGCTGCTTCACCAATCAATTCATAAGTCATAAGAAGCAGCAACATAACTGTCATTCCAATATCGACTACTATTTTCAAGGTTGTTTTTTGTTTCATGCTGCCCGCCTCCTATGACAATTTACTGAACGAAGCCTTTCTCTGTCAGCCATTCAATAATATCAGCTTCCGAATCCTGAACCACATTACGCAATATGGAAAGTCCGTCAGTCACTACATCCGCATCCGGCTCCATCTCTTTGATTGTGTTAATCGAATCAGAAAAACCACTTGCGCCGGATGTAACAAAAGGAACCACTGTTTTCCCTGCCAGATCATTCTGGTCAAGAAAACTGTACATAATCATCGGCATATCATAATACCAGTTGGGAAACCCAAAAAAGATGGTGTCATATTGTTCTATATTCTTCACCGCCCCTGCAATTTCAGGCCGGAAATTTTCTGCCTGTTCTTTCTGCGCAATATCTTCAAGCTCCGAATGATCCAGCGGATATGGTGTAACCGGCTCAATCCGGAAAATATCTGCCCCCGTATTTTCTGCAATGATATAAGCAACATACTGGGTATTTCCCAAAACCTCACCGTCGATCACAACGGTGCTGAGTTCTTCCTCCCTCGACATATTCTCAGGCTCCGTAGTTTCCGGCATGGAAAAATATACAACCAGATTTTTAGCCGTAGTATTTGAATCCATATTTTCAGAATCCTCCATTTCGTTTGAAAGTGTCGTTTCTGTATTTTCCTCCGATTGCTGCTTGCCTGATCCGGCAACAGGATTATTGCCGGAAGGAGAAGCCCCACAGCCACTGAACATGGCAGTCACAAGCAGCAAAGATAAGCATAAAGCAAATAATTTTTTCACAATCGTTCCTCCTAATACCAATCATGCTTTTCGCCCCGGTCAAGGGCATTGATCCGTGCCATTTCATCCTCGGTCAGGCTGAAATGGTAAACTTCCGTATTTTCCCTGATATGATCGGGATTACTGGAACCGGGGATGACCACCACGCCCTTTTGCAGATTCCATCGTAAAATCACCTGTGCGGAAGACACGCCATGCGCCCCAGCTATTTCAGAGATCACGGAATCGCCAAGCAGCTCTCCTGTATGCCCTCTGCCGCCCAGCGGATACCAGCCCTGCACCACAATTCCTAAATTCTGAATAAACGGGATTACTTCATTCTCCTGATAATACGGATGGATTTCATTCTGAACCACTGCGGGGACAGTATCCACCTGCGGCAGAAACTCCGTCAATTCCTCCACATACCAGTTCGACAGCCCGATGGAACGGATTTTTCCTTCTTCCACAAACTGTTCCATCGCTTTGTACGCTTCCACATCATTCGGATCGGGATGATGCAAAAGCATTAAGTCCACATAGCCAATATCCAACCGGTCAAGGCAAGCCTGAATTGACCGAACCGGATTTTCCATCTCACTGCCCGGATAAATTTTAGTTGTAACAAAAATATCCTCCCGCTGTATGAGCCCTTCATCAATCGCTTCCCGGATCGCCTGCCCGATTTCCTCCTCAGAGAAGTATTGTCAAATGTGTTCGTAAACTTTTTTACTCTCCCATGCGTAAAAACATTATAATTAAGATAAAGGAAGCAAATAAACTTTCCCTTGTATGCAATTCGGCATCTTCTGAACCTGATAGAAATTGCGATATCTGATAAGAAAAAAGCAATCTGCCGCATTAACTATTCTATGGCGGATTGCCCTAAAAACCATAAATATGGTATAGTATATTCTCTAAATTTACTGTATTTCATCACTTGTCTTTCGTTCTCTTTTTCAGACTGCTTATTGCACTTTCAATCATAAACAAAATAAACAAAATACTGACCGGGGAAAGAATTTGCGCAAAAATAACACCAATAGCCATACTTTTTTCCAATTGAAGCTTCTTTGCCTTTTTCCATGCAATCACAGCAGATATCACAATCGCTATCAACAGGCAACCAAGATTTCCTTCAAAGGTATCATCATCCGGATTAAAACAGCCTATGAGGCAAATCAGTTCAATCCCTGTCAGCCAGTAGTTTAAAGAACCTTTCCCTGTTTTATTTTTTATATATGTATCAAGCCAAATCGGAAACAGGAGAATACCCAGCCCCACCGCCAATACAGCCAGCACGATCACTATATCTGCAAGCACCTCTAATGTTCCCATATTTTCCCTCATTTCTCAATTTTTCTGCTACCCAGTCCTATGACATAGGCAAGCCGTTTTTTGTCATACTCCATGCGCCGCAGGGAATCAGGCTCGCGGTCACGCAAGATGGTTTTGATACAGCCCTTGTCCGACTGTATCAGTTCGCTTAATTCCACCAACCATGTTTCCGCATCTTTCAACTTCCCTTTATATGCGCTGATATACTGCTTATAGGGCAACTCCAGTTCCTCGCTACAAGGAAACGGAACATAATCATCTGATAAATTGATTACATCGATACCGTGTGTCTGTTCCGTATAGGTGCGTTCCGCACAGAGCATCCACTGGTTATACTGGCTGACTGCAAAATCCATCCTATCAAGTTCTACGGTGTTTACAAGCACACCCTTTATAGAAGGAAAAAAGGGATTTTCCCTCACCGTAACAATGCTGCCAGAAGGATACGGAATTTTCCATGTAATTTCCCAATACGGAAACCTATTATCAATCATTTCCGTATGCAGGCAGTTCCCACTGCTTTGCCTATAATAGGGGTTCTGCTCAAAAAGGATTTCCCCGTCATAACGGGTTACAAAACTTTCCTCATGCAAAAATCTGTCAGCAGAATCGTTCTTATGGTACACCTTGATAATTCCGTAGTACTGCTCTTGTTCCAATCCGTATTCAGCAGAAAGTTCCTCAATCCGTAACTTTATTTCATCTGCCGCCTGTTTTGCTGTCTGAAAAATCATGGGAATGCCCGGTTCCTGATGTCCCTGATAAAAAATCTCGGTCTGAAATAAATGATTTTTTTCCAATACATACTGGCTGCACCTATGATATAAAGAATCCAAGTCCTTTATTCTTTCTGATATCATTTTTTCTCCCGACTCTTCATATAATTTCCTTAATCCATCCCTTTTTTCACTTATCGTCCTGTATGGAGCTGAACAGATAAAATTCATCTGCATTTCAACAGTAAAAGTCTCCTTTTGGGAAAACCAATCCGCCATATCATCTGAATATATCCATCTTTATAAATCAATCATGTTCGTACCCCTCATATCCGTCTGATTTTTCTCTTTTAGTCAGAATTTAATGGTAAAATTAGGTATTCCAATTGTACTGTTTCCTCGGTAAACCTTGTCACTCTTAATGGTAAAAGCAGGCTGCCCGATTGTGCTGTTTCCTTGATAAATTTTGTTATTTTTAACGGTAAAAACCGGCTGTCCAATTGTGCTACTTCCTCGGTAAACCTTGTCATTCTTAATGGTAAAAGCAGGCTGCCCGATTGTGTTGTTTCCTTGATAGATTTTGTTATTCTTAATGATAAAAACGGGTTGCCCGATTGTGCTGTTTCCTTGATAGATTTTCATACAAATCTCCTCCATTTTTCAATCTTTAATTCTCTTCCTGATATTTTTTTAAGACAGCCGCCAGTTCCGCTAAGGCAGCCATCACATCTATCGCTCGGACAGGCCCCATTGATGCACATTCTTCGGCAAGTTCATCTGCCTTGTGCTCCGGCAGGACAGAAAAAAGTTTCTTTTTTGCGGGACTAGACAAACCTTTTAACGCAATCGGAATATCGTTCTCCCCACGTTCTTTGATTACTTTTTTCAGGACCTTTGCATCCGCCTGCTCGATTTTTTCCTCCAATAGTTCTTTGACAACCAAAATTCCACCATCTTCAAAGTTCGGGCTACTAGCAAGCAGATGTTCTCTAGGCGCAGGCTTGGATTCCTGTGGAAATTGTTTCTTGTACGTCTCGTATTGTTCTGCCGCCCCATCAGGCAGACATGCCACAAGAAGACATTCCAACAGATGCTGCGGCGTGCCGCTCTGGATTCTTATGACAGCGTAAATCATCAAGAAATACAGCATTGCATTGTCGCCCTGAAGATTTTTTGCAAAGTAGTGGGAAGTAAGAAGCTCCGTCACATCTTCGGAATCAATGCCGTCGACCACAAACGTAAGCGACGACTGCACATCCTGATAAAATATGGTTTTCAGAGGAAGCTTCCCCGCGGCTTCCTCCAATGCAAGTAATCCCTCTTTTCTTCCTGTATTATTTAATTCGAGCATAAGATGGATCATGTCGAAAAAGCGTTCATAAGGATCTTCCCATTTTACTTTTGAAAATGCATCTTTTCTTGCTTCATAAAGCAACATACTGTTGTTCTTTTGATTTTCCATTCAATTCTCCCCCTTTCAGAGACTTTCGTTGTATTATAAGCGTACTGTTGTCTGGTTTTTTATCCATTTTACTGTAAATCTGCCATACTTTCCATTCGTATGCCTGATTTCTTTGGCAGGAAATTCATCCAAATCCTCATCAGACATTTTCAAAGACTCCATCAGTTCCCTATATTTGGCTTCCTCTTTTTTCACTTTTTTCGTTATTTTTTTTGAGCACATCAAATCCTGAAAAGATATCTCATTTTCGCTTCCGTCAGGATAACGGATTATAGCGGTACTGTCATCGTCAAGCCATTTGAACGGTTTATCCTTTGCATAAACACCAGAACCTTTTCTCAAATCAAGCTGCACCGCAATTTCCGGGTAAGCGTCCCGAAAATAAAAAGGGAAATGCTCTTTTTTCATACATGCAAGATATGCATTCTCTCTGTACAGCCATGCAATACGATAAAGCTTAGTACACAGTAATGACTCGCTTACATCGATCATCAATTTCCTGTCTGAATCTGTGGATATCTGCGGCTCACAGATATGAACGTTAGCCGATGCCCATTGATTCTTCATCGGCGCAAGACATTCATAATAACCGTCAAAGGCAACACAGCTTTGCTCAACCTCCCGTACAGCTATCTTTGTTTCCCCACGCAATGCAATTACCTGATAATAATTACATCCATTTAGGTATCCATAATTAAAAATATCACCCTTCTGCACACCATATTTGTTTTTGACTTCTTTCTTTCCCATATGATTCCCCCTTCATTTTTTCCGATTTCTTTATAATCCGTATGGAATTGTCAATGTTCGTTATATTTTATGAACAAAGTATAACACAGACATTCAATATTTAAAGACAATATTGTGTCACCCACCTTAAAAACAAATCATTACCACTTTCTTTATACATAAAATATTTTTTCATCCTCCAAGCGGATACAGGCGAGCCTTGCTTCCAAATTCCTGTTCCGGAACACGCAGCCACAGTCAATATCATAAAAAGCACAGTCCTTTCTGGCATCGTAATAACGGAATACATTCCCGGCATTATAGGCAAAACTTTCCCTGACGGTAGTCGGGGTGTGTCCGGCGATGATGGTGCTGTGCGCCGCGCCGCCTGATTGAAGGCTTTCTTCCCTTGCATATAGAAAAAATTGCTCTAAACTGTCAAACCGTCCGCCAGTATTCTGCAAGCTATCAGCATATCCGGCATGAACGGCAATATAATTTCTACCCGCAATCTCTGCTTCCCAATGATAGGGCATCTGGCGGATTGTTTCCGCCCATCTGCACAAATCATACAACGTAACATGGTTTTGCCCTAACAGCATTCCTATCGTGCCGTAAAGGTCAAAATACACAGCATGCAGCTTCTTTTGACGTAGCAAATATTTCACGGATTCGTACAGTACCGCCGTATCCATATGAGAGGAAAAATCCGTATTCAATTCATCTATGCGATCAACCGATTGCATCAAATCTACATTGGATACAAATTCTTCCTCATGGTTTCCACGCAGAAGCAGGACATTAGGCGGACACTGTTCCATCCACTTTAACATCTCATAGCTCTGCTTTCCCCTGTCAATATAATCCCCCGCCAGAACCAAGTTGTCTGATTCTGAAAAGTAGATTTTTTCGAGCATGGAGAGGAACTCATTGTAGCATCCGTGGATGTCGCTGATGACATATGTACTCATTTTGCTTCTCCCCCATACTCTTTATCCTTCTAAATCATTTGCCTCGCACAGCTTTCTTCATCCACTTTAATTACTACATCTCCAAACTCTCTGCACCCCCATGCATCATTGATAACATATGCAAATACCCGCGTTGCTGTTTCTCCATTATAGTCATAGGGTGCCAGTTGCAGTTCCCATTCATTTGGATTTCGTGTAACAATTAAAAATGTATACACAAATCCCAAATTTCCACTGCTTTTTAATACATGGTAAACAAGGCCCTGATATTCCTTTTCAAAATCATCCACCGCTTTCTGTTCATCTTCATCTAACCTATGCAGAAATTCTCCATCTTCAGAGAGTGATACGATTCCGTTTTCCTCAAAAACCTGAATGATATGGGATGCAATCCCAATCTCCTTCATTCTTTTTACCGCTTCTGCCTTTTGTTCCGTTGCTACATTTTCCATTCGACACCTCCGTCTGCATATTTTCCTTGCTTTTATGTGGCTTGTTGAAATACTCTATATCCTGTATTCATTTACTATAACACAGAAAAAGATTGATGAAAGACATATTAATGCCACCCACTACATATCCTCTTTTTTAAGCTAACTTTGTTCCTCGTTCCATTTCTCCATACACGTCTTCAAAATATCGCTGACAAATTTCCATAGTTGCACTCGTTCTGTGCTTTTCAACAACTTTTCAAATTTTTCTAATTTTCCACCATCTTTGCAATATTCCGCCAAAATCAGTCGTTGTTCCGGCAGAAGTCCTTTCTCAGTCAGACTGTCGTTGTCGGTTAAAAATATATACAAAATATCTGATTTACTCGTGTTCTGTCTCAAGTCTGACTGCCTTATAATGCGTTTCCCATTTGACATATCAATTTTCCAATTTTCCGGAAAATGATTATAAGAATATTGATATTTTATACGGTCTAATTTATTTCCTTTGCCATGATTAACAAGTTTATCATAAATATCATTATAAAAATTAATCAGTTCTTTCGCATCCTCTTTTGCTGCATCTTTCATTCTCTTCATTTGCTTTATGTCAAAACTTTCATTTGTAGATTTTAATTCAACAAGAACCAATTTTTCTTCTTCAGCGCTATTAATATCTATCAGATAATCCACTTTTGCATTTCGCAGATTCTTATCACTTGTCCTAATTGGAAATTCTTTCGCAAGCAACGTGACGCTATAAGTTCCATGTTCCGGCTCGGAGTAATGACATTGAATCAATTCCTCTATAAAATCCGATATCAGCATATCTAAAATAACCTCCGCTTTGATGCCGGGGGTGCAATAATCGCTGACAGTCCATTTCTTTACCATGTTATAAAATCCTTCACCCATGTTTCCCATCCTTTCTTCAAAAACTGTACTCTTCTTTATCTTGCAGCACCTTCACCCTATCCCGATACGATGCAAAAGCAGGTATTTTCCCAAAATCATCTGCACACTCCGTATGCATCGGAATAATCGTTTTCGGACTTGTTAGGCGTATCAGTTTTTCTATTGTTTCCACATATGCGTGTCCGCTGGTGTGCAAAATTTCCATCCTGTGGGTGCCGATAAATTCTGCGATTTTAGGATTGGCGTGTTTTCCTTTCAGATACCCAGTCCATTTAGAATATATAACAAGGGGATCTGTCATATGTTCTTCCATTTTCTGTTTGAAAATTGGCTTGTTTTCCCTTGCAAGCATAATAAAGCCTTTCCCATGCAGTATGTCAAAATCTGCCTTATAACAATTCTCCCTATATCCAAGCCCTTCCATAGCCCCGACGATATAAAGCCGTCTCGGTTTCCCATGAATCAATTCCGGTCTGTATTCTTGATAGTTTCCTTTGCCAGTCATTGCCACCAGCATCAACTTTGCCTGATACGCATCGCACACAAGATCCATTCCCCACGGAACCGCATGGTAAAACTTCATGACACTGTCCAAGTTAGTAGAAGATACCAAAATCACAGATTCTTTATTTTCCTGAAACAATTCTCTTGCTCGATTCTCTAAGTCATCCTCTGTCTGAATCGGATTTTTTGACCTTTCTTCCAAGCGCGAAAGCATCGTTCCCTCCGTAATCAGAATATCCACCTCCCCAATATATTTCTGCACCATTCTTTCCAACACATTGTTTTTCCCCATAATACCATGTTCGCGAAAATCTCCGGTAAACAGGATTTTCTTTCCGCCGGCTTCAAGCAGAAACATATAGGCGTCCAATGCGGAATGATCTACAAAAAATGGAGTAATCCCTATATCGCCAAATACCATTTTATGCCCGGGAATATAACACGCCATGTCTTTTATGCGCGGCAGCCCTTTCTCTGCCGTATTGGGTCTGGAATCAAGCTTTTCTGTAAGGATTTCCAAAATTTTCTTTGCAGTAGAACCTATGTAAAGAGGAACATTCTGCGGAATTTTCTTATATAACCCCATATGGTCGCCGTGATAATGCGTAAACAAAACGCCATCGCACGGTCTGCCGTCAAAGACGGTTTCCGTAAGTTCTTCGTCTGTCATAACGTCTTCGTTATCATTATCAGGCAGATTTGCACCAAAATCAATGATAACACGGTGTTTTCCTGTGCTGATTTCCGTTGCACAGCCGCCAATTTGATGACTGCCCCGATAAATGGTAATTTTGTTCTGCATTGTGTTCATGAAATTTGCCTCCTTATTTTCATGATATCATGCCCTGCATTTTGTAAAGACACATATATGTCACTCACTTAAAAACTTTTTACCACAAATTATATTGCGAATCCATATGACGCATCAATTTTCCGTTTTCCCGGTATACTCCAAAATCTTCTCTCAGCTCGGTACCACTCCACATTTTATACCGTCTGTCGGTATTATCATATCTGATGCGGTATCCAATTCTGTTCAACTGTGCAAAATCTCTCTGCCGCATCTTTTCATTGGCATCCGGAACAAGTTCATAATAACATTTCTTACAGGAATTATAATCATCTCCATCGTCCTCATAATAGGAATTTTCGTCTGTTTCAAGTTCAGTCATAAGCGTTGCGATTCGTTTTATTTTTTTCAGATGTGCATAGCTTTTTCCCTTCACTCCCTCACAAAAAACAGGCTGCTGTCCTGAATCAATGTACGCTTTTGCCTTGCGTGAATATTTCACGCATATTAATCCGGCATCTGTCAGTGTTCCAATATCACGCTGTATCATCTTCCGCCCAATAGGAAGTCTTACTGTTATCTCCTCATAGGATACCTGTTCGCAGTTGCGGAAAATATCGTACAATAATAATTGCCGATCTGTTGACGTTAATTTAATGTTTTCCATATATGGCAACGCCTCCATCCATCATAAATTAGTCGAAAAAAAAATCTGTTTTTGGTATCACAATACAAGAAACCTGCTACCTCTTGCATAAAACCACTTTTCTCTACATATATTGTATCTGCGAAACATAAATGCGTCAATATTTCGTTCAAAAACGACAGCATCCCAATTACCTCACTCCTTTATCTTTCTGCCTTGCCTGATGTACTCTTTCCGCTTCCCTCTTTTTTACTACATGCTCTTTCTGCCTGAGCCTGTCTCTGATGCTCATAGAATCTGCCGCTTTTTCTCCATAGATTTTTTCCCACTCAGCACAATCTGCCTGATAGTCAAGATACTCATTCTTTGCCGCATTAAATTCCTTATAGAATGCCTGAACGGAATCAAATTTGTATTCATTCACGATAGAGGAAAGCCGTTTTTTCATATTTGAAATCTGAACGTCGATACTGTCAATCTCCTGCCGTAATTCTTTCCGTCTGCTGCCCTTGAAGATACCTATACATTCAGACAGTTCTTTTTTCAACTTATCACGCTTTTTCTCTCGCTCAAAAATAGCGTTGTTCTGGTCTTTGAGTTTATGGTCAATCTCTTTCAGGCGGGGATATTTTTCTGCAAGCATGGAAGGCTTGGGTTGTGGCGGTCTTGCCGCTTCAGACGGCTTTATTTCCATCTCTTTTGGTTCTTCCTTTACGTCATCAGCAACTTTCTCCACAAAATCCACTACTTTCTGTATAACCTTCGCAATCAATTTCTCTAACAGCAAAACCGCCGCCCTGACGATATCCCCAAACAATTCCGGCTTTTTGCCGTTCTGCTCCACGGATTCCATTACCTTGTCCGTAATCTCCGTCTTTTTCAGTTCCAAAATCTCCGTTTCAGATACACCGCTTACAATCGCACGGTCAACCGCCTTGTTCCATTCCATGCGGATTTCATTGTCTGCCTTTATTTCCTCCGCTTTTGGATTATTTTTGCCGACTTTCTTTGTCGCAAGGTACGGACCACTTTTATCAAATATGCTGAGCCTGTCCTTATCATCAATTACCATCTGGTTGATCAGATCCGTATAGAATACTTTTGCCTCGTCCAGAAATGATTCCTGCTTGAAACGGCTGTCCTTTATGGTAAAAATCTTACGCTCGTACACTTCGCCTTTTTTGATGATTTTACAGCCTTTGCGGATATTTCCCTCCCCGTCAAAAATCTCTTTCTTCGTCCGAACGTGTTTTCCCTGTTCGTCATAAAACAAATTGCGGGTGGCGGTCTTTTCTTCCGGCTGGTCTAACCGCTTTCTCTCCGCAAATATTATATGGATATGCAGGTTTGTTTTCCGTTTATTGTGATGGAGCGCGGCAAAACATTCCACGTCGTACTTTTCCTTAAATTCATTAACCATCTTTTTCAGCAGATAGTCATGGTCATAATTGATAAAACTTTCCGGCAGGGCAATCATCAGCTCCCTTGCCTCAATACATTTCCCGTTCGTCCCACTTTTTTCAAATTCTTCCTGATTGCACTTGGCAAGTTCCCGCCAGAATGCCCTGTCCGGCTCCGTCGCATAGGCTTCATACAGATGCTCCTGCTTGGCGTGGCTTGAAATATAAGTGATGCGCCCCGATAAGTTATGCAGTTTTGCCATTTCTATAAATGAATTTCTTCTCATAAAAAACGCTTTCTCCTTTCCTTTGGCGGATAGTCAGATGCTGCCGCTTTTCATGTGGGCAGCCGCTATAGGGCGGCTTACAGCGAACCCCTGCCCGTATCTAGGCGGTTCACGGCTGTCGTTTTCTGACCGCCGCAAGGGGACTTCTGCGAAGTCCCGCAGGCGCGGCTTCACATCTCACCCTGAATGAAGCCACTGGAAGCAGCACCGTCCATGCGTCCCGTCCTTTAGGGCGCATGGAAAATACAGTCCGGCTCTTTCGGACTGTAAATTTGCGCTTGCGCAAATTTGTCCCCGGCAGGGCGAAATCCCCTACGCATAAACCGAAGGTTTGTGCGTAGGGTGTATTTCGCTCTCAAACGCCGAGGGCTTAGGGAAGGGCTTACGCCCTCCCCGGAAATTGCTGCCTGACACTCCCTGAACCGTTCCAAAGCAGTTCGTGGAACAGATACTTCACAGACATAAAAAAGCCGCCTGCCTGAAAACTGATATTCCAGTTTCAAAACAGACGGCTACATTTACGCCCTTATTTGCAGTCTTTCGACTGCTTTTTTCCCTTATTTTGCGGGCTTAAACGCCCGCCCTTTATTATGCAGCCTTTAACAGCTGCCCTTTGTCCTTATTTTGTAGCCTTTCGGCTACATTTTGCTCTTGCTTTCTTAAAATATGGCTGCAATTACGCTTAATCATGGCGATTTCCATAAAAATAAGGCTACGATAACCCTGATTACCATAGCCTTACTCCATAAACATATTAAAATGCATCAAAATCAATCAAATCATTGTCCGGCGGCTCTGTGGCATTCTCCGATACAGCTTCTTCCTGCACATTCCCTACATTCTGCATCGCTGCTTCCATATCTGCCGGATTGGAAACAATGGGAGAAACTGCCCCGCTCATTACTGCATTTTCATTATTAGTACCGTTTGCCAATACCTGACCGTACACCATGCCTCCCTGCGTCGCTGGGTTTGCACCCATAGGAACAGATAAAGGAAAAAACTGCATCTGTGCCATATACATCCCAAAAAGTGCCGGGAGATTGGACATCACTTTCCTTTCCACCACTTCCACGATACGCTCTGCAAAGGCGTCCT
>ERZ779621.135-NODE-135-length-49313-cov-22.064051_pt1 | contig 49313 bp, 56 predicted proteins | sample MGYA00514215_ERZ779621 | MGnify/ENA primary metagenome ERZ779621 (study PRJEB29562, sample SAMEA4376715) | mouse gut metagenome | isolation source: Cecum | study: EMG produced TPA metagenomics assembly of the A DSS colitis mouse model was used to assess the...
ATCAGCCGGCAGGTGACGCAGAAGGCGGAGAGTGCCCTTCAGATAGAGAAGATTCAGGAATCGGCACAGGGGATTATTGAGATCGCGGAACAGACGAACCTGTTGTCCTTAAATGCCAGCATAGAGGCCGCCAGGGCAGGAGAAAACGGGAAAGGGTTTGCAGTGGTGGCGGACGAGATCGGCAAGCTGGCGGCAACCAGTAAGAATACGGCGGAGCAGATTAACCTGGTGCTTGGCGATGTGACCAAAGCGGTGCAGGAACTGACCCAGTCCGCCAAGGATTTGGTGGATTATCTGGAACATGATATCATGGAGGAGTATGATGAGTTCGTCAATACCGGGGAACATTACAGCGAGGATGCCCGGAAAGTACAGGAACTGGTAAGCGGTTTTCAGAATAATGCCAGCACGTTACAGGGAGTTATCGATGATTTCAAGGAAATCACCGGACAGATTCATCAGGCGATTGAACAGACAACCGGCAATATAGGGGATATTACGCTGATCATGCAGGACTTTCAGAGCCAGATGGAGCAGATTGATGTCATGTCGTCGGAGAATACCAGAAAGATAGCAGTGTTGAATCAGAATCTGGAAGAAAATTACGTCTTTTAGTCTGACAGATGAAAAGAACTGGCATACTATAATATAAGTTGCTGTTGGAGATGGAGGGAAACGGTATGCAGTTACTGTCAGGATTGATGATTCCTTTTGCGGGAACAACGCTTGGAGCAGCGATGGTTTTCTTTATGAGACAGGAGATGAACAGGAAGGTGGAAAAGCTCCTGATGGGATTTGCCGCAGGGGTTATGATTGCCGCATCGGTCTGGTCTCTTCTGATTCCGGCTATTGATATGGCACAGGAACAGAATCAGATTGCCTGGCTGCCTGCCGCATTGGGGTTTATGGGCGGTGTTGCCTTCCTGTTGGTGCTGGATACACTGATTCCTCACTGGCATCTGGAGAGTGAAGAGCCGGAAGGCATGGAAAGCGAGTTAAAAAAAACAACTATGCTTGTCCTGGCGGTAACACTTCATAATATTCCGGAGGGGATGTCGGTAGGGGTAACCTTTGCGGGCGCGTTGATTGGGGATACGGGAATAACCATGGCAGGCGCCTTTGCCCTGGCGGTGGGGATTGCCATTCAGAATTTTCCGGAAGGAGCCATTATATCCATGCCCCTGCGCAGCGAGGGCATGTCAAAAGGAAAATCCTTTCTCTATGGAGCGTTGTCGGGTATCGTGGAACCCATAGGTGCTTTCATAACGATATTGCTGGCAGAGCAGGTAGTGTCAGCGCTTCCCTATCTGTTGGCTTTTGCGGCAGGCGCCATGATCTATGTGGTGGTGGAGGAACTGATTCCGGAGTCTCAGGCAGGAGAACACAGTAATATCGGGACAATTGGTGTGGCAGTTGGCTTTGTGATCATGATGCTTCTGGATGTGGCGCTGGGATAATTCAGCGGTTGAGAAAAAATATATGATATGATACGATAGACGCAGGTTCAGTATGATGATACCTGCGCCTGTTATTTGGCAGAGTTTAAACTTTGACAGTGAGGAAGGAGCACATATGGAGGCAAAGAAATTAGGATTCGGGCTGATGCGCCTGCCGCTTACAGATGCCAATGACGCGGCAAGCATCGATATGGAAAAGACCAAGGAGATGGTAGACGCCTTTCTTGAGAGAGGATTCACCTATTTTGATACTGCCTGGATGTATTGTGGCTTTAGGAGCGAAGAAGCGGCGAAGGAGTGTCTGGTGGACAGACATCCCAGGGACAGCTATACCCTTGCCACCAAGCTGCACGCCAGCTTTATCAGAAACAGGGAAGATAGAGATAAGATTTTTGAGGAACAACTTAGGAAAACGGGTGTTACCTATTTTGATTACTATCTGATACATGATGTGGGATTTGGCCATTATAAGATTTATTCTGATCTGGACTGCTTCAACTGGCTGGCGGAGAAGAAACGGCAGGGGCTTGTGAAGCATATCGGCTTTTCTTATCATGATAATGCGGAATTTCTGGATAAGGTACTGACAGAGCATCCGGAGATGGAGTTTGTACAGTTGCAGCTTAATTATCTGGACTGGGAGAGTAGCGCGATTCAGTCCCGTCTGTGCTATGAGGTGGCAACGAAACACGGTGTGCCCGTGTGGGTCATGGAGCCGGTAAAGGGGGGTACGCTGGCGCAGGTGCCAAAGGCTGTGGAAGATTTGTTTAAGGCATATGATCCGAATATGTCAGTCCCCTCCTGGGCAATTCGTTTTGCAGCCAGTCTGGATAATGTGAAGATGGTTTTAAGCGGTATGAGCAATATGGAACAATTATTAGATAACATGAGTTATATGTCTGATTTTAAACCGCTGACGGAGGATGAGCGGCGTATGGTATACAGAGCGGCGGCTATGATTAACGGTAACATTGCCATTCCCTGTACGGGCTGTTCTTACTGTACCGATGGCTGTCCGATGAAGATTGCCATTCCGAAATACTTTTCTCTCTATAATGCCGAGATGCAGGAGGCGGAGGGCAAAGGCTGGACGCCCCAGGGAGGATATTATGAGCGCCTGACGGGAAGCTTTGGCAAGGCCAGTGACTGTGTGGGCTGTGGTCAGTGTGAAAATGCCTGTCCCCAGCACTTGCCGGTTATGGAACATTTAAAGACGGTAGCAGGATATTTTGGTAAATAGAGATTCCTTTGGAAGGGCAGACTGAAAATGTCTGCTCTTTTTTTGTCAGATGGTTCAGACAGAAGAAAATGATAAATTCCTGCGACGTTTTGTGCGGTTTTCGCGTCTAATATAGGAAAGCATACATAATAAGTCTGTGAAACAAGGATACAGCAGGAGAAAGACGCAGATGCCTTTGCGGTTCTGATGCAGGGACAGATGCAGAGTATGTACAAGACGGCCTGGGCCGTGCTTGGAAACGATGAAGATGTGGCGGATGTTATTCAGGAGACCATACTGACTTGTTATGAAAAGATGGAACAACTTAAGACAGACAATTATTTTCATACATGGTTAATAAGAATCCTGGTCAATAAGTGTAACGATATCCTGCGAAAAAGGAGCCGGATGCATTTATTGGAGGAACCACCGGAGATTCCGGTGATGGAGGAGGCTTATGAAAATGCGGAATGGAAGGAAGTGCTCAGGGCACTGGATGAAAAATACCGTGTGACCGTGCTCTTATATTATGTAGAGGGCTTTTCTACGGTGGATATCAGCAAAATCCTTGGCGTGAGCGAGAGTGCTGTACGAAGCAGACTTTCCAGAGCGAGAAAACAGCTTGGACGGGAACTGGAATAGTGTGATTGTGGACAGGAAACAGATGGAAGAGACTGTAAACACGGCATATAAGATTTGGGAAAGGAAACAGGGATGATGAACGACAGGACGAAGATAGAGATTCTGCGGGATGAGATTACGATTCCCCGGATAGTACAGCAGAAAGCGGATGCCGCCTATGCGATGCTGAGAGAAGATAATGTTGCAAGAGACACAGTATTACCGGAAAATGAGACCGGAAAGGGTTTACATAATATAATACAGAAAAAGAAGGTGCTGATATGGGTGGCTGTGGCTGTCATGTTGACTGCGGGCTTGAGCGTGGCGGCAGGTGTCAGATGGAATCAGGCACTCAGCGGGAAATGGCAGGTAGAGGAATCAGAGAGAGAGAGCCTTCAGAAAGAAGGAGCAGTTTCTTTTGTCATGCAGAGTCAGACACAAAACGGTGTCACCATAACGGCCCAGCAGAGCGTTACGGACAATTATAGTGTCTATGTGGGTTTTCAAATAGACGGGTATGTTTCGGAAGAGAATTTATCACCGGAATTTGAAGAAATTGTGGTAACTGTGGACGGCATGGACGGAGCGAACTACTCTGCCGGATTCTATGAAGAAGAGGAGACAGAGGAAAACGGCAGTCTGTCATACTGGATATCCATGACAGAAATGCAGCGGGGCTGGGCTCTTGGCAGGGATATTCATGTGGAACTTAAGAATTTGTGCAGCTATGAAGATGAGACGGGAGAATTCGTGCCGCAGAGTATGACGCAGGGTAACTGGAGTTTTTGCTGGAACTTGCAGGGAACCGGGGAGATAAGGGAATGGACTCTGGATGTGCCGGTGGGAGACAGCGGCGCTGTGCTTCACCGGGTGGAACTGTCATCAGCCTCAGGATATATGGAGTGTGACTGGCCCAGACAGCGGGAGGTCAGACAGGCAGTTGGAGCAGACGGAGAACTGACGGAAATCAGCAGGTGGGTGAGGGCCCCCAGAATGTGCGGTGTGAAACTGGAAGACGGCACGGTATATCAGGATTTGTTTCAGGGGGACGGTTCGGAGGGCTATCTGTCCTCCGAGCAGGAGTCCACCGGGTATTATGCATGCCGGGGAAATAATAGGATGATTGATCCTGGCAAGGTGGTGAGTCTGCTCTTTGAGAATACCACAGATGGGGGCGTTTATGAGGTACCGCTGACAGACGGCCCGTAGGACGGCGGCAGGGTAAAGCAGGTAAAAAGTATAAGTATTGCTCTTTTTGCAAGGAATATGCTAGAATAGCAGATAGAGTTTAGCCGGACGGCGGTATGCCGCTGGTTATCTGACTGTATTTGTGAAAAGGAGCTGTACATATACGATGAATGAGAAAAATGATCTGACAAAGGGAAGCGTATGGAACAATCTGGTGATGTTTGCGCTTCCCTATCTTTTATCCTGTTTTATGCAGACTTTTTACGGGATGGCAGATCTCTTTGTAGTGGGATTGTATAATGGTTCGGAAACTACCACTGCGGTTTCCATTGGCAGTCAGGTGATGCATATGCTTACTGTCATCATCGTAGGATTCGCCATGGGGGCCACTGTGAGGATTGCAAGGTGCGTGGGAGCTAAAGACGAGCGCTCCGCGGCCAGGACGGTGGGGTCTGCCGTTGTTTTTTTTATATTGTTTGCGGGCGTGCTGACGGCAACACTCCTTTGGATGGTAAATAATATAACGGGTGTTATGATGACGCCCGCAGAGGCGGTTGCACAGACCAGGATCTATTTGGCAGTCTGCTTTGCAGGGATTCCTTTTATTGTGGCCTACAATGTCATCAGCAGTATCTTCCGCGGAGCAGGGGATTCCCGCAGACCCATGTATTTTGTAGCAGTAGCCTGTGTGGTGAATATTGTGCTGGACTTTGTCTTTATCGGGAGCATGGGGCTGGGGGCGGCAGGTGCCGCTTTAGGAACGGTTTGCGGACAGGCAGTAAGCGTGGCTTTTGCTTTGGGGATGCTCAGAAAGTGTAATCTTGGATTCCGGATTACCAGAAAGGATATCCGGGCAGACAGGGAGGTAATAGCCCAGATTCTTAAGGTAGGTGCGCCGATCGCCTGTCAGGATGGACTGATTCAGATTGCTTTTATTGTCATTACGGTGATTGCCAACAGCAGGGGGCTGATTGCATCGGCGGCAGTAGGAATTGTGGAGAAGCTGATTGGCTTCATGTTTTTGGTGCCGTCTGCGTTTTTGTCGGCAATCTCTGCAATCACGGCGCAGAACATGGGGGCGGACAGGGCAGACAGGGCCAGGGAAAGTCTGCGCTATGGTCTTATGATTACGGTCTGCTGGGGCGTGCTGTGTGCGCTTTATAATCAATTCCTGCCACAGACCCTGGTGGGACTTTTCAGTAAGGATACGGCGGTCATTACGGCAGGCTGTGCCTACATGAGATCCTATGCCTTTGATACGGTGTTTGCGGCCGTACATTTTTGTTTCAGCGGATATTTCTGCGGTGACCAGAAGTCAGGAATCTCCTTTATTCATAATATTACAGCCATCCTTCTGGTGCGGATTCCGGGGGCCTACCTGGCCAGTGTATATTATCCGCACAGTCTCTATCCGATGGGATGGGCGGCGCCGCTGGGATCACTTCTTTCGGCACTCATCTGTATTGGTTTTTATATGTATTACAGACAGCGGGAACAGACGGCAAAGCCGGTGTGATGTGCAGATAATACCATGGACAGCATATTTGCAGAATAATATAACATATGATATCTACTAAAGATAGTGGACTTGGAAAGCGAAAAGTTATATAATAATAGCGGTTTTTTTATGTCTGCGCGGTAAATGGATAAAGCTGACACAGAGATTGGATACAAAGGAGTCTTAGGAGGGTGGAACATGAAAACAATTAAGGGGAAGCTGCTGTTGATGCTTATGGCATTGACCTTCGTTTTATTGTTTGCAGCATCCATGATTGGTGCATTGGCAGTGGGGAAGGCCCAGGTTGGCAGTGCGCTTGTTGTGGGTATCCTGGCGGCAGCGGCAGGTGCAGTGATAGTCGGTCTGGCGGCAGGAGCTGCATTTGGTAAAGTGCTGGCACCGATGATGGAGTTAAAACTCTTTGCGGCAGGTGATTTCAGTGAACAGCATGGACAGCCGGAAAGAACGGCTATGGCGGAAGGCTTTAAAGATGAGATGGAAGAAGTCAGCCAGGCGGCGCAGACGGTCAGACAGAAGATGAAAGAGACGATTTCCGGAACCAGTGAAGAGGCGGCGGGTATTGAGGAAACGGCATCCCTGGCATATGGTGAGATGGCGGAATTAAATAATACGATAGATGAAATGGATCAGGTCATGGAACGACTGATTGACAAGGTACGTGAGGCGGCCAACGTGACGCAGAGTATCAGCGAGGCCAGTACGGAGATAGGCACGGCGGTGACGGATGTGGCCAATAAGTCGGCTGAGTCGGCAGATGCATCGAAAGAAATTACGGGAAGGGCGGATGTGCTGTATGAGACTACGATTGCGGCCAAACAGCAGGCCAGTGTGATTTATCACAGCGCGGAAGATGAATTGGAGAGCGCCCTGGAAGAGGTGGAAAAAATCGAACTGATCAAGGAACTGTCAGAGGAAATCAGCGGTATTTCCAGCCAGACCAATCTGATTGCCTTAAATGCGGCAATTGAGGCGGCGAGAGCTGGTGAGGCAGGCAGAGGATTCGCGGTAGTGGCGGATGAAGTAAGGAATCTGGCAGAGCACTCCCAGAATACGGTCGATAAGATTCAGAAGGTGATTGACGAGGTGGTGGATTCTGTTATGTCTCTAAAGGACAGTGCGGAAAAGCTGCTTGGTTTTATGAAAGATCATGTGATTGGTGACTATCATTCGATGGTGGATACGGCGCAGCAATATCAGAAAGATGCGGCTTTTTTTAACGGGATAGCGGCGGATCTGGGTACTTCCGCAGAAATGATGGGGGCCTCTGTGGAGGAAATGCTTGCTTCCCTGCATGCCGTGACGGAATTAAACAGTGTGATTGTGGACGATGTGCGTGATGTGGCAACGGCCATGCAGAACAGCAATGTAGGCTGCGAGGAAATCCTGCGCAAGATGTCCATTTTAGAGAGAAGCAGCCGTTCACTCCAGGAAATTGTGGCAGGATTTAAGGTTTGATTTTCTGCCGGAGCATAAACAGAGCGAGTACATTGGGGATTACCATGAAAGCATTGATCAGATCCGTACATTGCCAGACCAGCTGCATGGGTATGATTGCACCCAGATAAATCATTATGACATAGATTAGCTTATAGTACGGAATACCTTTGTTTCCCACAAGGTATTCCGTTGCTTTTTCGCCAAAATAAGACCAGCCGATCAGCGTGGTTACGGCGAAAGCGGCTAATGAAATTGTCAGGAAAGCGTTTCCTATGTAAGGCAGGTGTGCAAAAGCGGCGGCAGTCAGGTCTGTCTCTGCGACGCCGGCTGTGGAGGCAGGGTCATAGAGCATGTTGGAGACGATTACCAGGCCGGTGATCAGGCACATGACGACCGTATCCCAGAAAACTGCCGTCATGGAAACATAGGCCTGGATATGGGGATCCTTTGTGCGGGAGGCAGCAGCGGCAATGGCGGAAGTCCCGATGCCGGCTTCGTTGGTAAAAAGCCCCCTGGCAATGCCGTAACGCACGGCATGCTGTACGGTCGCGCCGGCCACACCGCCTGCGATACCGGTAAAGGAAAAAGCGTCTTTGAGAATCCATAGGATGGCAACCGGCAGCTGCCTGCGATAGAGAATTAAGAGCAGCAGACAGCCAAAGAGATAGAAAAAGCTGATGGCAGGAACGGTGCGTTCACACAGATTGCCGATGCTTTTTACACCGCCTAAGATGACGGCGCCGGTCAGAAGTGCCAGAGCAATCCCCACAAAATGGGGAGAGAGACGGAAAGTGCCGGCAGCTGCCTGTGAGACAGAGTTTGCCTGTGTGGTACAGCCCACACCAAATGCGGCAATCAGCGTGCAGATGGCGTAAGCTCTTCCTGAATTATATTTATGTAAACCGTTTTTGAGAACATACATAGGACCGCCTACATAGGTGCCGTCAGGACGACAGTCCCTGTAGAGGACACTCAGATAACATTCGCTGTAGGCGGTAGCCATTCCCAGGATACCCGTAATCCAGCACCAGAAAACAGCGCCGGGGCCGCCCAGGGCCACAGCGGTGGAGACACCGATGATATTGCCGGTGCCAAGTGTGGCTGCCAATGTGGTTGACAGGGCAGAAAACGGTGATAGATTGTGTGCGCCCTCATCCGTCCGTCCAAGTGATAACCGGATGGCACGCCACAGACTGCGCTGCGGAAAATGCAGTTTAATCGTGAAATAAATATGAGTGCCCATCAGAAGCACCAAAAGAGGAAATCCCCAGAGGAAGTCATTTGCCTGTTTAATCATATCCATAAAAGATTCGTCCATGCATATGCCGTTATCATATTATATAGAATCCGGTTCCTAAAAAGAACAAGGTTGTGATATAATCTTCATGTAGGCAATGAGCAGTGCCAACATGTAAAAAACAAAATGGCAGCTTGCTGACAATTTTGTTTTTCTACATGTTGATAGGGCGAAGCCCGTGAGCGAGGCAGAAGGCCGAGCGTCACTGCGGTGCGACGGGAGCAATTCACGGGGAGAGGAGGCACCATCATTTCATGAAAGAGAAGGCGTACGCCTGGGCGAAAGCGCTTTGTTATTATGCAGGAGAGGACGAGGCATTTCTTGAACAATTCTGGAAGGCTCTTATACAATCTGAAGGCATATACCGAGAGTTTGTGTACTATCTGGAACATCAGAACTTCCTCTGTGAATATAAAATTCAGGGTTATAGCCTTGTAGACATTATGGTATGGCAGATGGATCATTTTAAAGCGCAGTTAGATCGGGGAAAGGACGATATGAAAAATAACGGGGATAAAATGCTTCTGATGGCTTTTCATACCATGCTTGAGATGGAGCAGGATCCCACGCGCTATATTTTCAGTATGCAGAATGAGACCGGGACAGATTATCCGGGAAAATATGAATAATGACAGATAACGATGCAAATTTTAGTCGGGTCAGTGAATGAGTCTTGCAGATTATATCTTAACAGGATAAACTGTCTATATAACTATGGATTAAGTTTTGTTACCTTGAGACGAGTTTGATCGTGCTTGGGGGGAGATATGCTTAGGGCTATGAAGGCTATTTTGGTATCAGGTGACGGTATATTCCGTAAAGTTTTATGTAATATATTTATAAAGATGAGGGGAGTTGAGTCAGTGAAAGAATTTGATGATCCGGCTCTCGCACTTGAATATGCCAGAAATAACCTGATAGCGCTTGCGGTATTGGATATCGAAATACTGGATAAGAAAAAGTCTGATCTGGACGGAGCCCTCAAGAGACTGTATCCTCATATAGTACTTATTTATATTAACTCAGCCGGCTATCAGGTGCTGGAAGGAATGAGGATTCGGGGCGATTATAGTGTCATGGTTTCTTTCAATCGGGCCGATGTCCTGAATATGGCGCGTAAGGTCAGACGTCAGGAGGAGCGGGAAAAGATCAGGGTAGTCATGTTTGGCAGGTTTCAGTTCTTTGTCAGTGGCCAGCTGGTGTATTTTGCAAATGCCAAGGCGAAAGAATTACTGGCACTATGCCTGGATCACCGGGGCGGGGAAGTGTCCATGGAGGAGGCAGTAGACAAACTGTGGCCGGATCGGGCTTATGATGATAAGGTCAAGAAATTATATCGAAAAGCAGTGACTTCTTTGCAGGCGACTTTACGGGATGCGGGCGTGGAAAAGATTTTTATCAACAAAAGAGGAGCCTGCTATGTGAAAGTTGGAGACATTGAATGTGATTATTACCGTTTCCTGGAAAACAGAAATCGGGAGAAGTGCCTGTATGATGGAAGTTATTTGTTTGATTACGAGTGGGGTGAGGAGACATTGGCGCTTCTTGAGAGAATTTCCACGGATCTGAAAGTTTAGATTACATAAGATAACAGGAGTTATAATATAATGAACAAAGAGGATATCAGAATCAAAAAAATCATTGTACATATCATGGATTCTACTATAGGTATGCCGGTCCTGTCCGATACGGAGCTTGTCTATGGATCCGAGGTAGCCGAGTTTGTACGAGAACATATTGCAAAGATTGGTTCCGGGGATGATGTCAAGGAGTGTCGTTTTTATCAGCAAGAGTCGGAAATCTATAAGATGCTCACCGAGTATGATGACCAGGATTTTGTGGAAATGAGTAAGACTGCCGCGGGACTGCTGTATGAGATTATGGGCAGCAATATTGATATTCCGGCGGCGGATCTTCTGGTGGTGCGTTTCCGGGAGAAAGAGACAGAGTATCTGGCGTTTCTTAAGATGAATTACAAATCGCTCTACACCCACAGAACCATGCCGTCGGCCGAGGGGGAGGGCAACAGCAATGAGATCATCCGCCATAAATCCATCCTGCCTTCCGAGAGCCAGCGTCTTTCAGAGGCGGCTGTTATCAGACTGGATGACCTGGCGTTGTGGGTGATGGAAAAAAAGTATGAGGTCAATGGTGAGAAGGTCAATTACTTTTCCTACCTGTTCCTGAAGTGCAGCTCCCACCTGTCGCATAAGTCGAAACTGTCCATTGTCAGCCGTGCGGTGGAGAGCGTACAAAAAGATGGATTTGACGATACGGAGCGCTTTGAAAAGCAGATGCGTGCCAAGCAGATTCTACAGGAGGAAATCCAGGAAAACGGTGGATTTGTAGTGGAGGAGATTGCGGAGAAGATTTTTGACGACCAGCCGGAATTAAAAACAGCTTTTCAGGATAAGATGGAAAAGTATGACATGGTGAAGGAAAAGATTGAGCCCCAGAGTGAAAATACGGTGCGTAAATTACAGAGTCAGCATCTTTATACAGATACGGGGATTGAGATTAAAATACCGATGGAACAGTATAAGAATCCCCGGAGCGTTGAATTTATTACGAATCCGGACGGGACAGTGTCGGTACTGATTAAGAATATCGAGCATCTGGAGGCAAAAATGTAGGTAAGCAGGCAGAGAGGGACACAGCATATGGGTACGATTCTGGATTATCTGAAAGAATATGGAGATTATTCCCTGGAGGAAAAACCTTTCAGCGATGTAGACAGCCTGGTTCTTTGCCAGTTTGTATACTTAAAGTTTGACGGGCTGGTGCCTGGGCCGGGAGAGGAGCACGGTGCTGTCACAGTGCAGGAACTGGCGGCGCATCCGGACTATGATCATCTTTATGGGGATGAGCGTTACCGAAAGGATAATACGGCACTTTTCCAGAAAATCTATAAGAGCAGGCGTTTTGGAACTATGAAACTATGGAATTATGTAAACCTTATTGAACCGGAGCAGGAGACCCAGTTCTCAGCGGTCGTCTTTGGACTTTCAGAGGAGCTGTCCTATGTGGGCTTCCGGGGAACAGACGAGAGTATTGTGGGCTGGAAAGAAGACCTGAATCTGGCTTTTTCGGAGCCGGTACCTGGACAGCGCCTGAGTGTAAGTTATTTAGAGCAGGCGGCACAGACGATTCAGAGCGGCCTGTATGTGGGCGGTCATTCTAAAGGCGGCAATCTGGCAGTCTATGCATCCATGAATTGTAGTGCCGGGGTGCGGGAGAGAATTGACAGGATATATGATCATGACGGGCCGGGTTTTCGGCCGGAGGTCAGACAAAAGAGTGCCTATGAGGAGATTGCGGGCAGGATTTATAAGACGGTTCCCCGCTCTTCCTGTGTGGGTATGCTTCTCTATACGGAGGAAAATTATAAGGTGGTGGAGAGTAAGACAATCGGTCTGGCGCAGCACAATCCTTATACATGGCTTATCCGGGATGATAACTTCAAAATTGTGGAGGAGATTCGTGCGGGGCGTAAGTTTATGGACCAGGCCCTCAATGAATGGATTCTTTCACTGGACCAGGAACAGATGCATACCTTTGTGGATACCTTATACCGGGTAGTACAGGCATCTGAGACAGATAACCTGATTGATTTTACAGCCAACTGGTTAAAGAGCATCCATAAAATCGGCACAGCCCTGAAGGAAGTGGACCGGGACACGGCAGATGTGATCGTGCAGATTATGCGGGCCTTGTTTGAGGTGCTGTCCGCCCATGCCAAAGAACAGGTTAAAAGTAAGCGGGAATTGCAGAAAAACAAGTTTGAGGAAGGCGTCAGCCAATTGGAGCAGTATTTTAGGAAAGAGCGATAAAGTATCGGAACAGTGCTTCCCCGCCTTGTTCCCAGAAACGTTCCGGATGCCACTGGACAGCAAACAGAGGCAGAAAGCGGTGGAACAGTCCTTCTATGGTAGTGTCCCCGGCGCGGCAGGCACAGACCAGGCCTTCTCCCAGACGGTCGACGGCCTGGTGATGGGCAGAGTTTACCAGGGTACTGCTGCCATAGAGATCATAAAAGAAATCTTTGCGGTCAAGTACATTGTGATAGACATAGTGTGTCTGGTCTTTTCCTATCCATTTATGACGGTCTGCGGCAGCAATGTGCTGATTGATACTGCCGCCAAAGTGGACATTGATGATCTGAAGACCTTTGCAGATACCCAGGACGGGTTTATGCTGTGCCACATAAAGAGAGAGGGCATCGAATTGCAGTATGTCCAGTTCTGTGTCTATCTGACGGGAGCCATGATCTGTCTGGCCGAAGAAGGCAGGTGTGATATCACCGCCCCCGGGCAGAAGCAGATGACTTGCGCAGGCTGCTTTTTCGGGATCCAGGGTGGTCTCACAGGGAATATCCAGCCGCCGGAGGGCGGCTTCATAATTGACAGTGTCTTTGCTACGGCCAAGAATGGCAACGGAAGGGGAAGGATGCATGGGAATGTTCCTTTCTGGTGCATTGTAAAATGAAGATATACTATAGTTTATGTGTGATGTCTGTATTTGTCAGACTGCAAATGGAAAAATTATGGCAGATAATGAAAAATAACCGTTGCTTTATGGGAAAGTTTCCAATATACTTTTAGGTAACATTAAAATATTTTAACAAAAGAGAAATAAAATACAAATGTAAATTTGAAAGAGGGAAGGTAAGGCGTATGGCAAAGTTATTTATCAATGAAAGAAACAAAATGGGCCACATCAATCCGGAAATTTATGGCCACTTTTCAGAGCATCTGGGAAGATGTATTTACGAGGGCCTGTATGTAGGGGAAAACTCGGACATTCCCAACGTGAATGGCATGCGTAAGGATGTAGTGGAAGCATTGAAGGAGATGCAGATTCCGGTACTGCGCTGGCCGGGCGGATGTTTCGCAGACGAGTACCACTGGAAAGACGGCATAGGTCCTAAAGAGGAACGTAAGAAGATGATCAATACCCATTGGGGCGGCGTCGTGGAGGATAACAGCTTTGGTACGCATGAGTTTTTTGAGTTGTGTGAGCAGCTGGGCTGTAAGACCTATGTGAATGGCAATGTGGGAAGCGGCACGGTACAGGAGATGAGTGAGTGGGTGGAGTATATCACCTTTGACGGTGTCTCACCGATGGCGGATCTGCGTAAGAAGAATGGTCATGAGAAGCCCTGGAAGATAGATTATTTCGGAATCGGTAACGAGAACTGGGGCTGCGGCGGCAATATGACGCCGGAGTATTATGCCAATCTGTATAGAAGATATCAGACCTATGTGAGACAGTATCATGCGGATAAGCCAGTTAAGAAAGTCTGCGGCGGCGCCAACGGGGACGAATATTACTGGACGAAAAAGGTGATGGATACCTGTTTTGAAATGCCGCAGCCGCCAGCGGCCCACGGCTATATGGATGGACTGTCCCTGCATTATTATGTGGTTCCGGGTGTGTGGGAGCATAAAGGAAGCGCTACCCGGTTTGATGAGAACGATTGGTATAAGACGCTCAAAAAAGCAGTCTTCATGAAAGAGCTGGTGGAGCGTCATGGTGCTATTATGGATCAGTATGATCCGCACAAGGAGATTGGAATGATCGTGGATGAATGGGGATGCTGGTTTGATGTGGAACCAGGCACAAACCCGGGATTCCTGTATCAGCAGAATACCATGAGAGATGCCCTGGTAGCGGGTGTTACCTTAAATATCTTCAACAAACATTGTGACCGTGTGAAAATGGCATGTATTGCGCAGACGGTCAATGTGTTACAGTCCGTGATCCTGACAGAAGGACCGAAGATGATTCTCACCCCCACGTACCATGTGTTCCATATGTATAAACATCATCAGGATGCGGATCTGGTGGAGAGCTTCCTTGAGGGCAATAAAATGATCGGAACGGATCAGGACTGTCAGGTACCGTTCTTGAATGAGTCAGTTTCTGTGGATAAGGACGGTTGTGTGAATGTGACGCTTACGAACCTTTCCGTCAGCGAAGATGCACCTGCGGAGATGTCCTTTATGTCTCTTGTGCCGCAGGAGATTACCGGTACGATTCTGCGGGGAGAAATGCATGCCTGCAATACGTTCGAGGAGCCTGAGCAGGTGAAGGAAGAGAACTTTAACGCTTATGAGGTAACAGACGGTGTGATCAGTTTTACGGCACCGGCCGGCAGTGTGATCAGCTTCCGCATCCGTTAGGATTGCAGGAAATACAAGGAGGTACAGGTTATGGAGAGCGGGATAAAGCGTCCCTGTCGCAGGTGTCTCACCAGAGACATGGATCAGAAAGAATACTTTGAAAATCTGCATGCCTATATCGCCAATCTGGAGGAAGAAGTAAAAGTCAATGAGCCGCTTTATGAAAGGCGGCTCTTGGTCTGCAAGTCCTGTGATCTTCTGTATGACGGTATGTGCAGGGCCTGTGGATGTTATGTGGAATTGCGCGCAGTCATAAAAAAGAACAGTTGTCCTTATGATAAATGGATGGCCGTTCCGGTATCTGATTGTTCTGAATAAGCCTAATTATTTCAAGAATATCTAAAATAATTCAAAATTAAATTGACTCCATTGTCATGCTGTTGTACAATATGAACATAAGATGATGAATCAGACAGAAAAAATAGGCAAAATGCTCAAAAGGAAGAAAGATGAAAAACTCATTTTATGATCTGATCAGTCAATTTAAGAATGAAAAAAATACGGATTATCTCACTGGTCTTGTAAACAGAAGGGGTCTTCATGAAATCTGGGAGCAGCTGGATGAGGAAGACATTATTCATTGCGTTTATATGGATGTGGATAACTTCAAACTGGTCAATGATGTGTATGGGCATGCCAAGGGAGACGAACTGCTGGTATTTGTCAGCAGGATTCTTAAGAATGAGTTTCCCAGTCAGCTGGCAGTGCGTATGGGCGGCGACGAGTTTGTGGTGGTCTGTGACGGCGGGCTGGATGAGCGGGAGATAGAAGAGAAGTTTGAAAGACTCCAGCGCAGACTTAAAGATGACTTTGACGAGTCTTTGAGTACGCTTCTTTCTTTTAGTATGGGCGTGACCTATCATCAGCGGTTCGAGAAGGAAATTTCCAAAATTCTGGACCAGAGTGATGAGGCCATGTACTATGTCAAGAAGAATGGAAAAGGAAGTTATGTAAACTACGAATCCATCAAGGAGCAGATTACAGACCAGCGGGCGATGAAAGACCGGGCTTTGACAGCTTTTTGTGCAGACGAGTTTGAGATGCTTTTGCAGCCGGTTATCTATTTACAGAATTCCGATGTATATGCAGCCAAGGTATCAGTATTCTGGCGTTTTCCGGGAAAGGGTCTGTTAGCGGAAGAGAAGTTTATACCGGTATTTGAACAGTATGGTGTGATTGCTAAGCTGGATGAAATTGTTTTTGAACAGGTCTGTCAATGGAAGAAGCAGTGGAAAGGCACTGTTTTTGAGGATATACAGATTTATGTCCGGATTTCAGGAAAATACATCCTGCAAAATGATGGCGTAAATCATATCAAAAACTGTCTGGATATGTATCAGACTGCGCCGGAACAGATTAAGCTGTGTATTGAGGAAGAAGCCTTTCTGGGCCGTAATGAAAAGATGGCCGGTGCAGTTGAAGTACTGACACAGATGGGATTTGAGATTGCCATCGAAAACTTCGGTTCAGCATCCTCCTTTAAGGTACTTCAGCATATTCCGGCAGATATTCTGAAACTGGATCCCCGGCTTTTACCGGAAGAGTCGGAAAGCGGCAAAAGACAGATGTTACTTTTGCGCAATGTTATCAGTATGGGCAGAGATTTGCAGTTCATGGTGGTGGCGGAGGGGATTAACGCAGCTTTTCAGGCGGGAGCCCTTGCCAACTATGGCGCTCAGTTGGGATTGGGAGAGTTTTATGGAGGACCGCTTACGGCGTCAGAATTTTTCGAGAAATATAACGAGCGTTATTTCTTTGTCAATAACAAAAAACCGATTGTCTTTTCTTTTCAGGATACGCTGGCAGATGAGGAAGGAAGCAGTCAGGGCGAATTTGTGGGAGAGGGATTTAGGTATGATGCGGGTGTGGTGGAAGAGCAGAGGGCTCTTTTCTTTCCAGGCGGCAAAGTGCGTGAGAATCTGGTCAGACTGCCGAAATCGGTTATGTTTGGTGAAAGCTATACGATCTGTCTGTGGATTAACACAGAGGAGATACAGGCCTGGACCAGTGTGGTTTACATAACATATATGGACGGATTTATGAGTCTGGCGCCATCGGATGGGATTGGCAGCTGTGTGTTCCGTATGAAAGATGACAGGGAACCCAATGAGTGGTTTGATATATTCGGCCGTCAGGCTGTGCCCGGGGAATGGGCATATATGTGCATTTCCTGTGATGTGATCACGGGAGTGGCGAAGCTGTATTTTAATGGTCTTTTGATTGGCAGCAGGGATAAGGCTCCCAATTTAAAGGTGCCCAGCCAGGTAATCATAGGCGGTGATGAATATCAGAAGTCCTACCGCGGCAGAATTGCTGGACTGGAGTTTCATCATTGCGTACTTCCGGCACAAGTGATAGAGAGGAAGTTCCAGGCGTATCAGAATAACCCCACGTTTCAAGGATCCAGAGGGCGGAAGTAGGAGGAGACGGATATGAAATCAGCAGGAACGATTATCCTGGGTATCTGGTGTGCGGTGACATCCTTTGTCAGTCCGGTCTGGCTGACAATGACTTTTCTGGATATCACAGGGCTTATCTATCAATATGATGGCTTTGTGGATGAAGGGACGGCAGGAATCATGGGTGTCATAGAGTTGGTGCTGTGGATAGTGATTGTCTTGCTTCCTGATATCTGGTTTGTAAAGCGCATGAAGCCACAGGGATGGCGTCGTGTCCTTTACGCTTTAGGTGGTATGGCGGCTCTGGCACTGCTTTGTGTGGCTTTGTGTGGATGGGATATGGCTGGATTTGTGGCAGGATGATATTTTAGGCTCTTTTAAAGTATTTCCAAAATGCTATGGTTTCCTGTAGGTCTTCCTCATCCGTAAACAAATCAAGTTCCTTTGCCGTCTCAATAGCAAAATCCACATAGGCGTTGGCTCTTGCAGTAATCACATGCTGATCGTTTGCAATGTCCAGATCCATATTGTGAGTTGATTGTATCCCTCTTAAAATACCTGCATCATCCAGGAGATTCACACCGGCACAGATGGCAGCAATCAGAACATTTCTCTGCTTTAAGTCCTGTAGAAAAAGATGCATAGACGCTTCGTTGATATAGGAGATATCGCCTCCGGGGATGATAAAGCTTCTGATTTGTTCCGGCTTTACACCCGCAAGTGCCATGTCGGCATTGACGCAGTAACCTTCCGTTGTCCGAATGGGGTTTCCATCCGGAGAGCATAGGAGCACATCGCAGTCAGTACAGCTCATAAAGTAATTCAGTATCACAATTTCATAGAAACAACAGGTGTTATATATAATAAAAACATCTTTCATAAACAATCTTCCTTTCTGGAACAAGAACTTCCCAATAAGATCAGTTACAGTTGATTTCCTTCAGATAAACAGGATATGCGCAGAAGTTGTAAGCCTGCGTTGATTGTATCATAAAAAAGATTACATTACAAAATTATTTAGGATATTGTTTACAGGGGAAACAATATGATATGATAACGGCAAAAGAATATTTTAAAACCAAAGAAAGGTTTAACAGATTAAGATATAAAGGAGAGATAAATTATGAATTGGAATAAGAAATGGATGCAGTCTATCAGAAAAGGTGCAGTTTTATGTACCATTCTCATATTGTTGACCGGTTGTGGAAATACGGCAGACAGTCAGGATAATGGCAGCGAAGATACAGTCGTCCAGACAGCTGAAAGTGAATCCCCCAAAGAGGACACCGTACAGGAAGACAGCAAAAAGTTTCCCGCTTTTACGGCAACAGATTTGGAAGGGAATACGGTCACGGAAAGTATCTTCGCAGACAAGGATCTGACAGTCCTTAATATCTGGGGAACTTTCTGCAATCCCTGCGTGGGTGAAATGCCGGAGCTGGGTGAGTGGGCCAAAGAGATGCCGGATAATGTGCAGATGGTGGGTCTGATCATTGATATCAATGGAGAAGAAGATACAAAGCAGCGGGATGTTGCGGTTGACATAACGTCAAATGCCGGCGCGGAATTTACCCAGATTATTGTAAATCAGGATTTCGCTCCTGTATTAAGGGAGGTACTGGGTGTACCCACTACCATGTTTATAGACAAAGAGGGAAATATAGTAGGAGATTCCATCCTGGGAGCGAATGTGGACGGTTATAAGAAATTTGTGGAGGACTATCTTGGTGGACAATAAGAAAAAGAGGCTTCTGTTCCTGCGGGTCGCAGGACTTGTTATTGCCGTCGTCTTTATATGCTTTGGGGGATTCAGAGGAGAAATGAATATCGTTTTAAATAAAGCCATTACTATTTGCTTTGAGTGCATTGGATTGGGGTAATGTGATGCGGTTTGGGTATTCTGTTAAGAGGAAGTTATTACAGCTGATTGCCTTTGGCTGTTCTAACGCACATTTGTTGAATTTTAAAGGCGGAAAAATATATACGGGCAAGTGGAAGTCTTTCTGTAACCCGGGATTAAACTGTTATTCCTGTCCGGCGGCAGGTTTTGCCTGTCCTATCGGTGCCTTGCAGGCGGTAAATGGCTCTATGAATTATAGCTTTAGTTTCTATGTGACAGGACTTCTTCTGGCCTTTGGAGTAGTGCTTGGCAGGGCGGTCTGCGGGTGGTTGTGCCCTTTTGGGTTGTTACAGGAGCTGCTGCATAAGATTCCTTCTCCCAAATTAAAGCTCAAAAAAATATTTCTTTATCTCAAATATGTTGTTCTTGTGATTTTTGTACTGATACTTCCGATTGCGGTAACCGACTATATGGGAATGGGAAAGCCCGCTTTCTGCCAGTACATTTGTCCGGCGGGAACTTTGGAAGGTGGGGTCTTTCTGCTGGCGGCCCATGAGGGACTTAGAAAGTCAATCGGCGCCCTTTTTACTTTGAAAATGGCAATCCTGCTTGTGACGATTCTGGGATGTATTCTGATTTATCGTTTCTTCTGTCGTATCTTATGCCCCCTGGGGGCTATATATGGGCTGTTTAATAAAATCAGCATTTATCATTTGGAAGTGGACAAACATAAGTGCAATGGCTGCGGAAAGTGCAAAAGGGTGTGTCAGATGGAAGTGGATCCGGTAAAATTTCCTCAGTCGGCCGAGTGTATTCGGTGCGGTGCCTGTGTGGATGCCTGTCCACAGACGGCGGTAAGATTAGGGTTTTGTAACAGGAAAGGATAACGGGTATTATTTTGACAAGAGAGTATCTATATCATTTTGATCAGACTGTCCAAACGGGAACGATGAATGATTTCTATGCATATGCAGAAACATCTGCTTATCATGCAGATTTAAGAATAACACTTTCTTTGATTCATCAGGGAAAAAGGGAAGAAGCATTTGCGTATTTGCAGGATAAGGGCAGGGGAGTATTCTGCAATGGGGGTATCTGGATTAATGAGGCCATGAGAGAGTACTGTAATGACATTAAGGAATCTGTATAGGAGGAATAACATGGAACATATTGAAATACGGGAAACGATGCCAGAGGATGCAGAGAAACTGATTGCCTATTTGAAAAAAGTAGGCGCAGAGACAGATAATCTAACCTTTGGAAAAGAGGGTCTTTCTGTCACGGTGGAACAGGAGAAGGCATATCTTACCCAGGTGCATGAAGAGCAGCGGTCTGTTCATTATAGTGTCTGGAAAGAAGGAGAACTGATAGCTGATGGCAGTTTGAGTGGATTGCCGCGGCGCATGAGCCATTATGCAGAACTGGGATTATCGGTGATAAAAGCGCAGTGGAATCAGGGGATTGGAGGCAGGCTGCTGGATGAGCTGATTGCCTATGCCCGTCAGGCATCTATAGAAATCATCAGGCTGGAAGTCAGAAGCGATAATGCGGGTGCCATTCATTTGTATGAGAAATATGGATTTAAACGTGTGGGTATGATACCGGGGTATTTTAAAATAAATGATACGTATGTTGATTTTGTGATGATGTGTCTTGACTTGAGAGGATAGAAGAGTGGCAGGCGGTGTTCAAAGTATCTCCAGAATATATTACGACTGTTATTTTTAAAACAGGGACAGAAGCAGAGCAGGTTATTGTTTGAAGATGATCATCACGCATTTGGAGGAAGACTTGGGAAAGCCCTATGATGATTATAAAGAATTGGAGAATATGCTGTGGATATAGATAAACTCAAAGCAGAATATAAGAATTTACTATAGCCTGTTTTCGGACAACAGTTTCATATAGATGACAGTGAAGAAGATAGAGATTTTGTAATGATCATATTAGATGGGAAACAGGAAGAGTTTTACTTTTCGCTATATGGAATTACTGAAGGTGATAATTGAGTTATATGCATACGATGTAACAGACGAGAAGGAACGAGCGAAAATAAACGACTTATTATATGGGCATAAACATTTGGCAATGTTTGATTTTTTGTTCGAGAAGAGTGGTTTGAAGCTCAAACCGACCTGCAAAAAGCTGTTAAATGCTTTGACAGACTTTTATTCAAAAGCAAGATATCAAAGATATAGTTACAATAATAATAACAAGCCTTTAAACAGCTATTATGGTGATGACCTGTATGCTTTATTGAAGCGAATCGAACAGTCAAAAAAGGAGTTGATTTGGTATCTCATTAAAGAGGGGGATAAATTACCCGTTGTCAAATCTTTAAGTGAATTACCTGCCTTGCCGTTTGAGCAATGCTATATTCCTGAATTTATTAATGATTTGATTGTCAATCGAAATTCAAGCAGTATGCTTTATGAATTTGTTTCTGATGCTTACGATGAACTTGTTGAGAAAGATAAGGCAGAATGGAAGAATCGTATGACAATGATTGATGAACTTATTGGGAATACGAATGTTTACTTGGGTGAATTTGATGATTTGTGTGATGATTTCGATATTGATGAATAAGTCTGTTATAAATATGAAAAAGGAAACCTCATCATTCACAAGGTTTCCTTTTTTACTGCGGAAGATGGGACTTGAACCCGGAAAAGTGACCAGGAAAATGCAGTAAAATCAAGGGTTTCAGGATATTCAATAGGAAAAGTGACCAAAAAAGTGACCATTTAGAAAAATACGTAAGAAAGGAGAATCTTGCACATATGTTAGGACATTTAAATAAGTCCTCTATTGATCGTTTTACATGATTGATAGAGGGCTTATTTATGTGGTTTAACAAATCATTAAATTCAGAAAGGATAAGGCATAATGGCAATACACGTAAAAAACATGAAAGAACTTAACAAAGCATTACAGCCAGTAATGAAGGGTATGGTAGACAAAATGGCAGAGAGGGTGGAGCAAACACTGAATTATTTCCTGCAAGAATACTACGATAGTTATGATCCAGTATATTACCGCCGCTCATATGATTTTCTACATTCTGCTGTAAAAGTGGACGCACACCCTTACAAAGGCGGCGCAAAAGCAAGCGTATACATTGATTATGAGAGTATGAATAACTATGTGGATGCAACTGGTTTTGAAGTGGCAACTTTCGCAAATACAGGTACACACGGAGGATTATCTGTTAATCATAAGCCCCATGTATGGCAGGATACCATAGACAACACGGTAAATAACGGGGAACTGCTGAAGCTGGCAGTGGATTATCTAAAGAGTAAAGGTTTTTCAGTAAGGATGTAGAAAGAGGTGGAATCAATGGGAAGAAAACCGAAAGCAGATAAATCAAGCAGTGAATTAAATGATTATGGTAGGCGCGGTACTTCACAGGAAAAAAGTGTTCTTATGTCATTAAAAGATATGGTAAAGACAGATGGGAAAGTCTATTACATATTGTGGAAGTATGCGCCTGACTTGTTACCTAAGAATACGTTGGAGAACCCGATTAAAACATTTGAGGATTTGACAGCAGCATATGAGTGTATCAAGCCAGATCAACGTATCTGTGAGAATTATCTCATGGAAGAAAATGTACAAAAGGCAGTCAAGTGGCTAAGAAGCAGACAACACGCACAAAAGATGTTTGATTTGTACGATGAATTTTGTAAAAAGGCGGCTACGGGTGATGTACAGGCATTTAAAGCGGTATTGGAATTTGGGGATAAATATTTATCCGATACAAAAGAAGCAGAACTGTTGAAAGTTCTCCACAATGTAAATCTGAATAGTGATGATGAAGAGGAAGATGATTTTTCTTTTGAAGAATAAAAATAACTTAGTGCCTGATTCGGCACAATGTTCAAATGATTTTTATAGCCTGATGAGATTTATTTTCATTAGGTATTTTTATTTTCGGTTAGAAGGAAGGTGAGAGTATTACAGACAAAGAAAAGCTGGAAATAATAGCAAAAGACCCTATTTTATGGATGGAAACATTTGTTTCTGTACCAGATAAAACAAGTAGGGTGGTAAAATTCAAATTAACACCAGAACAAAAATGGCTGATGAAACATAAACAGAAATATAATATCGTACTGAAAAGCAGACAGCTTGGGATTTCAACGGTTGCTATGTGCTATTCTTTATATTTGACACTGACAAGACCAAATACAACGTGCTTTATGATGTCATATTCAAGAGATAGTGCGTTGGAAATTTTCGATAAATTAAGAACAATTTATGATTATTTACCTGATTATGTTAAATTGACAGAAACCGCCAACAATAGATCGGCGTTGGCTTTTGATAATAATTCTAAAATTATTGTCGCTACTTGTGGGACTAAGGATAAGGTAAGAGGTTCTACACTGGCGTTTGCACATTTGTCAGAAGTAGGTCTTATGAATGAAAATCTTGAAACACAGCTTATAGCAATAGAACAGGCTTTAGCGCCGGGAAGTTCTATGATTCTGGAATCTACGGCGAAAGGATTAAATAAGTTTCATGATTTATGGCAAGGCGCAGTGTCGAAAGAAAACAATTATACCCCATTCTTCTTCCCGTGGTATCGGGATCGCCGGATGTTTTCCAGTGAGTATAAAGAATTTTCGGAAATGTATAAAGCCAGGAACGGTAAATATCTGACAGTGGAAGAACTGGACGAAAAAGAGCAGTGGTTATATGAAAAAGGAACATCTTTACAGATGCTTATGTGGCGTAGGGTAAAGATTAAAAATTCGGGTGAAGATGGTTTCATGCAGGAGTTCCCGTCAACACCTACAGAAGCATTTCTCAATTCCGATGGTGCTAATATCTTTGATATCAAATGTATTCATGAAAGGCTTATCAATATTGATAAGTATGCAAAAGTCTTACAGATTCCTAAGAACATATCCCCTATATTAAAACAGAATAAACAGTATTTGAAAATCTGGAAATATCCAGTTAGTGGAGAACGTTACTATATCGGTTGTGACGGCGCGGAGGGCTTGGCAGGAGATCACGATTATTCCGTGATTGAAGTATTGGATTCGGACGGGTTCCAATGCGCGGAATTTAGGACTAACCGCATAAAGCCTTACATATTCTCTGAAATCTTACATGAAATGGCATTGTATTATAACAGCGCGCTGTTATGTATTGAACGTGCAAGCGCAGGAATCACCATTATCGAGAAGATAAGGGATACTTATAAATATGTAAATATGATGCGTTATAAATCTTTTGATGCAAAGGGTAAGACGGTCAGGAAGTGGGGATGGGAAACCTCTCAGAGCAGTAAACCCAAAATGATAAACAGTTTTGTTGAATTATTTGAGACAGGCGGCATGTGTGTCAATTCAAAGGAACTGTTAAAAGAAATGAAATTATTCCAGTCGGTAGACGGTAAGATGTGTGCCATATCAGGGCATGATGATTGTGTCATGGCTATGGCACTTGCGATTGTCGCCATGATTAACCGTGTACATTATGGAAGACCATTAAAGAAAGGATAAACAAATTATGTGGTTTGAAGTTGAATTAATCAGAATGGTAAATATAGAAACAGACAGCGAGTTTAAGACTCCGGCAATACAGAAATTGTGCAGGATGGAATCTTTTGAGTTCGATAAAGATTGTGAGGGTACTATTCGGAAATTCTTACAGGACAATTTTATGCAGGACGGATATTATCTTGTAGTTGGAGAGGGTGACGGTGGATTTCCAGAAGTCAGGGCGGTATGTAATTATTCGCATGGTTCAACACATTTTTATATTCCGGGCGATGAATGGCAGGAGAAATATAAAGCCGCTGTTAATCCGGTGGAACTGCCGATCAGATGTTTTACATGTGTCAATAAAAAGGCGAGATTAGATAATTATGTGGAGAAGGAATCAGAAGAAGATGCAGTATGAAGAATATAGAAACATAATCATGTCTGGAATGGTGGAGTACGTCAACAATGGCGGCTCCACTTTTCATATCGGTAATACGGTAAAGGAATATTTCTTTGAGTATGACAATGAGCTTTTACCTCATGACGATAAAGAATTTCTGACAAATAAAGCTGTACAGGCAATTGATAAAAAGAAACCCCTTCCAGACGGGATAAGGCTTGTACGGTGCGTTTGGCATGGAAGGAGAGAACAATGAAGAACCCCTTTTCAAGATTATTTCATAGAGACAGACGAAAGGAATATAAAGCAATGCAGAACAGATCAGATTTAACATGGTATCAGGATGAAATCCGTAAAACAGAACATATGCAGAGAATCAATATGGTATCGGATATTGACAGTTATTTGCTACGGGAACATAAAGTGTTGCAAAGACCAAATTTCAATTTTAAAGATAAAGAATTTCAGACTGCCAAAATCATTTTACAGACTGTAAAAACTATTATAAATTTCCACACCAGTTATACAGTCGGGAACCCCATTTCCTTTACAGGCGATAAGGAATTAGTGGAACTTATTGAGCGTGTATACCGTAAAGGGCAGTTTACTAAACAGGATTATGAAATTACGACACAGCTTTTAAAATATGGTAATGCGTGGGAATACATATATTTACAGGATAACAAGATTAAATCCAAAGTGTTTATCAATGACGAATGTTACCCCTGTTATGACGATAAAGGGAACTATTATGCGTTTATCGAGTATTGGAGGGATAAAGACAGCGGGGCAGAATACCATACAATTTATTATCCTGACAAGGTAGAATCCTATGTAGATAATAAATTGGCTGATACCCATAAAAATCTTACGGGCTTACCCATCCATTATAAATCTATGGTTCCATCTGCATATACACAGTTTGGAGAACCATTCATCAATGACCTTATCCCCATAATCGACCAAGTGGAGAACCTGTTATCAAAACTTGATGATGCAGTGACTACGTTATCATTGAACCCTATGGGAGTATTGACAGGGATATCAACGGTAGATGAAATGATTGATAGCAATATGGTAGGCGCGTGTGTACAGTTAGCGGAGGGCGATTTTAAGTATGCTACGGTCACAATGGATCATGCAAATATCAAACAGGAACTTGATTCACTCCTTATGCAGTTCTATGGTATTGCCTGTGTCCCGGCTTCAGTGCTTGGTCAGTCAAATGTTGCAAATGTTTCAGAAGTCAGTCTTTCCATGCTTTTTAACTCTACTGACAATGTAGCCAGACAGAATATGTTTGCGCTGAAAGAAGGATTTGCGGTCAGATGGGAATATATGAGAAAGTTATTGAAGTTACAGGGAACCCCTATAGAGGATGAATTGTTTGATACTCTGGATTGCAGTTTTAATGTGAACAGACCAGTAGATACGGAATCCGCTATGAAGGAAATGTTATGGCAGCGTAACATGGGTGCTATTTCCAAACAGACAATTATTGAGAATAGCAAGCATACCCCTAATACCGCATTAGAATTGGAACGGATTAAGGCTGAAGAAGATGACAGGGCAAAGAGAGTAAAAGAAGCGGCTGAATTACAGAATGGTAATGGAGATGATAACCCCTCTGGTGGTGGTGGGGAATCGAAAGAAAATGTTGACGTAAAAACCCCATCGGTGTAAGATTGGATTATAAAAAATAGGGATGCCGAAACATCCCCATTTCCTAAACGTTTACACTTGCAAATGAGCAAGGAATTGTTTATAATCATATTAGGAACAATCATAGGATATTTGCTTGTCCGATGATTGCTATCGGAAACTTAATGATGGTGCTTATAAGTACAACAGGCTATCCCCTATTGCCGTAGGAGATAGCCACTTTACTTTTTATGGTGATTATCAAGGTATGCAAGTACCGCAAAGATTACAAGTACCAGCGTTAAAACTTCTAACGTATTCATATTTCTGCACATACCCCCTTTCTGTTTCCAGAAAGGCAATCACCAGACTATCCCCACGTTGTTCTAATCTGACTAAGAGAAGTATATCACATTATGTCGGATATTGCTATATAATTATCCCCATTTCCGTATATCAAAAATAGGAATGACTGCTGATTTTGGAATGGGGTGTTTTCAGTAGAAAAACTAATGTATACATTTGGCAGACACATGGGAATGGTTGATTCTGTGTGGATTTTACCCCATTGGTGATATGTGGGAGTTGGGATTGTTGGAGGGTTGGGAAGTGTGTAAACTTTGTGGGAATGGTTAGCATAGACTAATCAAAATTTATCCCCATTTTTGACATTTAGAAATTGGATGAAAAATTGTGTAAAAATTCAAGTGTTCAATCTGGACACTTGAAAAATATACGGCTGATTTGCCAAGACTCAACACCATTATGGGGTTGGGTTCAATTGAACCTATGGCAGCCGAAAAGTGTTCGTAAATTATCCACTTATCATATGTGGTGTGTACCTGAAAGTACGGTGGTAGAAAGTTCGCATTGCAGAGCATACAAAAAAGACACCCAAATTTTATGAGTGCCTTATAATCTGTTTTGGATGATATAAAATTAACCCCTTATTCAGAAAGATTCATTTCAGCTACTAAGCGTTCTCTATTTTCCTTTGAACCGCTGATATAGTATTTCATAGTCAATTCAGTGCTACTATGTCCTGCTATGGTTGATAGGTCTTTTAAGTCCTGGGCGTTCTTTACGTTCTTAGCCTGTGCAGTAAAGCATTGATGGCGTAGCATATGGGGATAAACATTCAAGCCTATTGCATCTCCCAAGCGGTGAACCGTTTTGTATACTCCGTTTGGCGTGAGTGTTCCTCTGTTTCCTATGAATAGTTTATTGCTATCGGAAGATGGTCTATGTTCCATGTATTCAATAAGAAGTGCTTTATAATCGCCAACAATCGGGATTTCTCTGTACTTGTTGCCTTTACCACTTCTGATGATGATATGGGCGTTTTTGGGAGTGGCTACAATATCATCTAATTCAAGATTGCACAATTCAGCTTCACGGATGCCAGTATTCAATAATGTTTCAACAATGACTTTATGGAGCAGAGAAGCGTTTTTCTGGACGTACTGACGATATTTGTATAATTGGTTTCTGTCCAATACTTCAACTTTGGGATCAACCTGACCTTTTTTCTTCTGAACCTTAACAACAGGGCAATCATAAGAAAAATGTAAGAAGTCACAAAAACTTTGTATCGCTGCTAATTTGGTGTTGATGGTGGAAAGTGAAGCCTTGCTTACAGTGGTCAAGTATCCTGTGTATTCTTTTACATCAAATTCTATGATCGGTGGTGTGAAAGTTTCTCCAGTGCGTTCTTGCATCCAGTCCAGAAACAAATTGACATTCCTAACATATCCGGCTATGGTGTTTTCACTTTTGCCGATTCTGGATAGTTCCGCATGGTATTCCTTTAAAGTGTCCTCTCTAGTCATAGTAAAACCGCCCTTCTGTTCATATTTTCAAAAATTCGTCTTGATACCATTATATAAGATTCTTCTGTACAAGTCAATATAATTTGTCCATATAATCAGAATTATGCGGACAAATAAAAGCGGTTTTTATATGGATTCTGGGGGATATGGGGGCAAGTTAGAAGTGAAATTCTGTCCACATAATTATTTAGCGGTGTTTCTGAAGCTAATCTATACATGGGGCGTGTTCCTGAAATAGAAAAGCCGTACCAAAAAGTACGACTTCATTATATATATATGTTATTCCTAATCTATTTCGGTTTCCGGTTCGTCTGGTATATATTCCAGAATATCGCCGGGTTGACAGTTCAAAATGGAACATAACTTATTTAATGCTTTTTGCGTTAAAAGGTTGTTATCTCGCATTTGTTGTAATTGTGCTTCAGTAAAAATCTTTTCTTTTCTTATCTTATTAGTGTTATAACCAGCTTCTTTTAATGCTAAAAGTAAATTGATTTTATATCTAATCAAGAAAATCACCGTCCTTTCATGATTATAATAACATGAAACTACATCAAAATTAAGTGTAAGTATTACATAAAAATTTAGTGTAATATTTGTGTATTACGTCAATAGAATTACACTAAAATTTGATGTAAAATAAGACCATAAGATAAAGCAAGGCGCAAGCAGTCAACTTTCAACCTTGCTCTATCACAACCAAAAACAAAAGGCGGTTGCTTCTATATTATAGCAGAACCGCCAACAAAAAGAAAGGACGGTTTCAATTATGACAAACACAACAAACACAACAGATTATAACTACATGGAAGCAATGACAGAGGATATCAAAGAATACATAAAGAATGAGGTAACATTATCTGATTATTCAGACCGTGACGAATTAAAAGAGTATCTTAATGATACACTCTGGACAGAAGACAGTATAACCGGCAATGCAAGCGGAAGTTACTTTTGCAATGCTTATAAAGCAGAAGAATGTTTATGCCACAATTGGGACTTGTTAGCAGAAGCAGTACAAGAGTTTGGATATACCGAAAATGTACTTGAAAAAGGCGCGGAATGGTGTGATGTAACAATTCGTTGCTATTTGTTAGGTCAGGCAATCGCGGAAGTTTTAGACGATATGGAAGAAGAACTGGAAGAAGCGTTTGCGGATACCAACAACTCAGTAAAAAAATACATCACATACGAAGAGCCTTATGCAAACCAGACATTCACAGAATCCGAAATGCAGACTATCTACAACACAGACGTTAACAAGTCAGAATATCCCGATTTTACAGACTGGTTACATGACATGCTCAAGTCTGGCGTGTTTGAGAGTATCCAAGGAGGTGTATAAGCTATGACAAATTATGAAGTGATTGAAATGATAATGAATAGTCATTTATCGGATAAAAATTATAAGGCACTTTTAATTCAATCGTATTTATTGCATTACATAACACAAGGTGAAATTAAAGAAATAATTCAAAAGTATTAATCAAAGAAAGGCAAAGGTGATAAGTATGTTGCAAATCAGACAAACGGCAGTAGTATTAAATGGTGGATTCTATACGGTGATTGTGATTAAGCCGGATGTATTCGAGAGCCAGATTGTAGACGAAAGGCATTTTGGTACATATGAAGAAGCTGAGTTATTCAAGTTAAGGATGGCGTTAAATCATAAAGACTTGATATGCGTTGTGTGTGAGTTTAGGGAAGCATAAGTATATAAGGTACATGACAACTGAATATGGATAGAATAAAGAGTCTTGCAAGCTGGTCTCAGATGGTTTGTAGGACTTTTTATTGTGTCTATATTCGTGACTTGTGTCAGCCTGGACACGTTGGACTTTTACGAATATGACACGCTATAAGGCGATTCTAAGGCGTTTTGGATGCAGGTGTAGAAATATGCCATTGATGGGGAAATGCGCTTAAAATGGCTTGTAACGTGGTGGAGTGCTTGGAAATTGGCACCCCTGTTTTGGGAATGCACCGCTATCTATTGCGATTTTTTTACACAGCAAAATTTTGAGATGTAGACAATATATTTCTTATGTCGTACAATCATATTATAGGAGTGAATTTAATGAAAGAAATAATAATGACATTTAGGGAACTTATCGAAATATTGGAATTAGATAAAATTGCACCAATACATTTCCAAAAATTAGAGGATATAAGTAAAAATAATTATGTGTTTTTTAGATACTTAGGAAATGAAGAAAAGAAAGCATTAATAAATGGAACACATGATGAGAATAAACGATATGACAATTCTGATCTTGGTGTTTATTTACCAGATATTGATATTAAACAATGTTATATCATAGAAACGAAGTGCAATCCATTTAGTATTAGTTATGTTAATGAACAAATTAGTTATAAAATGGGGTGTGTATGGACGAAAGAACTTTATTTAGTATGGTCTTTATATTGTGCTTTACATGAAGTAGGTCATTGGTTAGATTTTGTAAATAGTGGAAAAACAAGTTATGAATTTTCAATTATGGAAAAGGGATATCGTGAAGAAATTGATAGAGAGGCAGAGATGTTATATAATATGAATGATTATTTTCCACAAAAGCGTATATTAGCGGAAGAATATGTGCGAAAATATTACGAGATTCCTAGTGAAAAAGCGGCAAATGATTATGCTTTTAGCAATTTTGTACCAGCACTTAATAAAGTCAGAGAAAAACTAGGTTATACTACAGATGATTTATAAAATATGATGAAGATGATTTATAGAAAATGGATTAGCTTTACATGGATTACGGTAAAACACCGTAGTCCTTTTTTAATATAAAAATATGAAAGTGAGGAACTATAAACATGAGTACAAAAAACAACTATATAAGAAAAGATATCCCCGATCCGGCACTATCAACAGGATTCACCGTCTTACAGCGAGTAAAATTTGAATTAGGGAACAAACAATATTATTCTGATGAAGAATATTCCTTAATCATCTATGAGAACCATCTAAATCCAGAAGCTACATATAACAAAGATACTGACCAGAGAAATATGTTAGAGACGGTCTATGCCATTATGCAAACGCTATCTAATGATTTAGATTTATATCGCAAGATAGAAACTGAATTCAGTACAGAAGACCAGGCGTATAAATATCTACAGCTTAGATTACAGGATATTCAGAACCGTATTGATTCTATTCCTGATCCAGAAGAAGAATCATCAAATGTAAGCTATATGTTTTATAATCGGAGGTGGTAAGCATTGCTATACGGAAATAAAAGCAGTAATCAAAGGGAATCCGGCACTCCCTATATAAGAAATGCAGCACAGGCACAATTTGAGCGCACAATGAAGCGTGAAGGGCGAATTGTCACCACGTATACCGGCGGTACAGAGTTCCGTGCTTTCTTTAGAACAAGGGATGAGCATGAAAATCAGAGAGAAACAATCACCATGTATTATGATGTAACGGCTCCCGTCCGTCCGGGAACACTTGTAATGGTCGGATATGGCGTATTCCTTGCTTTGAATAGGGAAACAACCGAAAATGATATATATTATAAGTCCACGCTGATAAAATGTAACGGTGTATTCAATGAAAATACCGGCATAGTTCATAATGTACCGTTTTATTGCAGCAATATGAAATCATCCGTATCTGTTGGAAATAACGTTATTTCTATGCTAAATGGAAATCTTGAACTTATCACAGAAGAAAATTCATTATCCAAACAGATTGATATTTGCCAGACATTTAATGAATTTGGTAGGACATTTGAAGTAACTAACAAATATACAATGGATGGCATTGTACATCTTATTGCGGAAGTACGGGCAGGTCAGAAAGCAGATTTTGTATACACGATTCAAATAGACGGACTTTTTAATTCATCTGTACCTGTAAATTCTGTGATTCAGCTAGAAGCAACGCCGTATGTCAATGATAATCCTACTACTGGTGCAACATTAGAGTGGAAGAGTTCTGATAATTCCATTGCAACAGTAGATGGTACTGGCAAGATCAGCGGCATATCTGAAGGTGAAGCGCAAATTACTATTGTATGGGTTGAAAAGAATGTATCGGAAACGATTAATATTACAGTCGTAAATGATTATGTTCCAGAATTTACATATAAATGTGATATTTCTGGTAGAACGGATTTGAAGAACGGATATAAGCGTACATATACTGTTACTTTTACAGATAAAGACGGAAATAATGTTGATTGGCAAGAGATAGATTATCAATGGAATGTGTCAGCGGATTTTGATGTAACACAGACCATTTCAGAAAACAAAATAACGGTATCTGTTGATAATGAAGATTTGATCGGACATGATTTTCTTTTACAGGTATTAGTGAAAAGTAAGATTATAGCAGAATTGGAAGTGAATATTGTAGAGTAAGCGAAAATACCCCTAGGGATTGATTTTTCTAGGGGATTTTTTTACGAAAGAATTATTTAAAATATTGGAACAAAATAGCAAACAAACGTTCGATTTTTATATTGACAAGAACATATGTTTGAATTATACTTATCATCAGTAATACAAAAGACCCATCCTCAAGCGGTGCTACCAACACCATCGGACAGGTCTTATACATACACTGAGCAGATACGCTCAATTTCATTATACATTATCTTCAATGAATTTCAAGCGTATCTGCAATTCAAATCCAATGTAAAGTTGTAACAATTTCAGAGAAATAAAGGTTAGGTCTTATTGTTTTGGAATAAGGTTTTAATTTTGTACACTGAAAATTAAATATTGGATGTGTAAAGGCTGAAAAGCCTGATATTTTTTAATTTATATCGTTACTGAAAATAGTGTTTCAGAGAATATGAGAAAAAGAAAGGTGGTGAAAACAATGATTACAACAACAAAAAGTGTCAACCTCCGCTTGGCAGCACAAAGAAGAGGGTTTCTTCTTATAAAAAGAAGAGATAAGAAGTATGCACCTGGACTTGGAGACGGGTATATGATCTTAGATTCCTATTCTGGAAACATTGTCGCTGGTCATAGGTACGAATTGTCACCAGAAGATGTAAGAGATTTCTTAAACGAACATTCAAAATGAAAATCAAAAGGAGAGAGAAAATTATGCAAAATATTGAGAGAGAGTACACAATCAAAGTGATTAATGAGGGGATTGAAAACGGAAATATCGTATTTAATCATCCAATGCAAAGAAAACCCGGACAGTGGGATTTGGAGCAACAAAGTCTTCTTATCCATAGCATCTTAGCGAATTTTGCAGTTCCACAAACATACGCATTACAGATGTTTGAAAGGGATTATGATTCTTTTTCGGTATTGGATGGAAAGCAGAGACTTACAACAATCTACGAATATATGAAGGATGGTTTTAAACTGTCAGAAGATACGCCAACAGTTAATATTCAGAAAAGAATGGCTGTTACAGATGAAAATGGACAGCGAAAACAGCAGGTTACAGTGGATGAATATGAGATTGCCGATAAATTTTTTTCAGAGATTGATGAAAAGTTACAGGACAAACTCAAAGATAAAGTGCTTTCGGTAATTGTACTTACAGATTGTACAGATGAAGAGATAGAAGACCAGTTCTATCGCCTTAATAATGGAACGGCACTCACCAAAGACCAGAAAACGAGGGTACTGCTTGGGGATGAACTGTCAGGATTTATTGATAAGGTAGAAGCAAGTAATTTCTTTTCAGAAAAATCCAATAAGTCATATTTTACATCATTACAGAGAAAGCGCGGAGAAGTCCAGACATGTATTTTACAGACATTGATGCTTGTTATGGACTACCAGTTTAAGAATTTCAACAATGATGCGACTATGGAATTTGCTGAATGGTTCCGTGCTAACCATAAAAACAGTGATTTGGAGTATTGCGAAGAACTTTTTAGCAAATTAGATAAGGCAGTTGTGGCGGCAGACAAGCCTAACAAGCTGATGAAGAAGACAAGCATCCCGATTCTTGCGTACCATATCCAGACAATAGATGAATTGGGAATTTCTCTTGAAAAGTATGGTGAATGGATTCAGAAGTTAATGGATTCCTATACACCGAATTGTGAGTATGCTTCTTATTGTGGACAGGGCGCAACGTCAAGAGTAAAAGTGATGGCAAGAATGGAATATGTAGAAAAAGAGATAAGAAAGTTGGTGGAATAATGGAAGAATATAGAATTGATCCTGAATTGAATGAAGTTTTACCAAAATTATCAGATGCGGATTATAAGGCGTTAGAGCAGAGTTTATTGACAGAAGGATATAAAGGTGCGCCGATCATGGTATGGGGAGATATTATTGTAGATGGTCATAACAGATATGAAATCTGCAATAAACACAATATCCCTTATGAAGTAAAATCAGTAGAATTTGCGAATAAAGAGGAAGCAATAATTTGGATGGTAAGACAACAGCTTGGAAGAAGATCACTTACGCCGTTACAGAGGATTCAGATTGTAGAGAAATATCGCCCATTTTATAAAAAGAAAGCGGAAAAGAATAAATCGCTGAATGGTGGAAATAAAAAATCGGAGTTGGAGAAATCTACAACTCCGATACCAAAAGAAGAGAAAGTTGACGTAAGAGCCGAACTTGCGAAAGACGCTGATGTTTCTACAAATACCTATGCAAAAGGTCTTGATATTTTGAAATCAGGTAATGAAGAATTAATAAATGAAACACTGAGCGGACAGAAAACAATTAATAAGGCGTATAACGAGTCAAAGAAAAATGCTAATGAGAGTAGTTCTGGTAATATTACTAATTCCGATAAAGAACTGAAAAATCTGAAAGAAGTCCAGAGAAAAGATGTGGCACAAAAGATAAAAAGAGTCAGAGAAGAATATGGTATTGAAAGTCCTGAATATGAAGAAGCAAAAGCAGAACAGTTAAATGTAGAAGTACGGATTAATAAAATTGAAAATTCTGTGCATGATGCTCAAACAAGTGACACTGAATCAATGCTTAGTCAGATTCAAAAGCGATACCATGATTATATGTTAATTTTTCAAAAAGATATTGAATGGTTGTCGGACAAAGACTTTTACTACAATGAAGAAAAAATCTCTGGTAGGATGCACTCTGATTTACAAAACTGTTTAGAGAAATTTAAAAGTATCAGTGATGTAATGGAGAAAATGTATATTGATGAATTTGGAAGTATTTCTATTGATAAGTAGAAATAACGGCGGTTCTTCATCATATAAGAGAACCGCCTAAATGTAGAAGTATGTTGTAGAGGATGATATAGGGAGGATGAATATGAAAATGGATGGACAGGCATTTCTTGAAAATGCGAATGAAGCAGCAACAAAGATTAGAGACATTTATCACATATTTGGCGGTTATGGCGAAGAAAGCAGCCCAGAAGATGGTTTACTTGGTAAAGTGTATGATTGCGTAGCAGAGATGATTTCAATATATCTTGAGCCAATTACAGGAAAAGAACTTAATAGCGATGATCTTAACGATATAACATGTGAAATAATGTACATGGATAAAGAAAAAATAGGAGACTTTATCAAGAAATATTGTATCCGTTAAGAAGAGGGGTGACGATTTATGCAAGAGACATATCAATTCATTATCGACTTTATTAAAGAAAATGGTTATTCGCCGTCATATCGTGAGATAGCAAATGGCGTAGGGTGTGCATTATCTACAGTGGTAGGTAGGCTTGAAAAGTTGGTAGAATTTGGAATGATTGAAATGAAAGCAAATGTTCCAAGAACAATAAGTGTGGTTGGATATTCGTATGTGAAAGATGAAAGAGGGTGAATGAGAAGATGAATAGAAGATTTATTGTTTTGGATGTACAGTTAGATTATCCGTTAGAAAATATAAAACCACATATTTTTTATAGGATTACATTAGAAATTAGTAAGGAAAATAGAAGATATTTTTATATCTTTATTCTAAATGGAAACTTCTATTTTGAAAATCTGTCTTATAGAAAAAAAGAATTAATGACATTGGAAGATAGTCTTGAGGTTTATTATTGCTGTTCTATTGAAAAGGTAAAAAGATTTATTACAAAATCAAATATTTCACATTTACTGAAACGTGATAAAAAAATTAATTTGGAAACAATAGACGATTTGCGAATTGTGCTTATGGAATGTGGATATAAAAGAGAAATAAAGTTCAATGAGTTCCATGAAGCTGAACGCGAATTAAAGTCAGATTTCAGCAAGTGGCATAAATATGATGATTTTCATTTTATATCAAAAAAATTAAATCCTAATGCCAATCCAGGGGATGTAAAACTTGGTAGTACGCCTTTTGGATCAACTATTATATTAGATATGATTTCGGATAGACGGAAACAAAAGGTTCCTGATTGCATAAAAGAAGAAATAATATACTGGACAAATACTATGCTTGATGAAAAGTTAGCAGATATTGAGAGTGTTTGCTTTTTGCTTCATGCAGAAATAGCATTTGAAGTAATAGGTTCATTATTTAAAAGCTATAAGGTTTATATAATTATGGCTGATAAAAACGGCAATCAATTACATAAAAACGATTTTTGCCTTTGTGATTGTGAAAAAGAACAGGAAAATGCTATGGAGGAATATTTTAAGAAGGAATTGTTTCCTGATAGATCAGGAACTTAAATATAGAAGATATTCTTTAGGAACTAATTCAATCAAAGGTAACACGTACCATTACCAACGGTACATAAAAATATTTTATCAAATGAAAAGGAGACTTTTAGTTATGAGAAATGCAACAACAAAATGGTTTGACAGTCAAAAAGGTTATGGATTCCTTGTGGATTCCGAAACAAAGGAAGATGTATTTGTGCATTATTCCAACTTAATCATGGATGGCTACAAGTCATTACATGAAAATGATATGGTTACATACGAACTTGGAGCCGGTAATGACGGAAGACAACAGGCAATCAATGTCAAGCCGATTTTGACAATGCGGATGATTGAGGATTCACTGAAAGAAGATAATCTTCATGTAAAGGAATACAGAAGTTCCAAAGATACGGCGGTTATGAATACTTTAGGAATTGATAAAGGTTATATGGTCGTAGATGAAAATGATGTGATTGTGGCTGGTGAGAACGGCATGACATTTCTTGATTTGGCAACATACGCAAATTTTGAGATTGTTCAACAGTCAGCATAGTAAATGTAGAAGTAAGTTAATGTAACTATAAACAATAAGGCGGTATTGCTGTATATACCGTCTTTGTTGCCCGTCAAAAGGAGAATATTAATTATGAGTAGAAATTATGTAGAAATGACAAAAATAAGGAAAAAATGATTGGAGGAATGTAGTATCAGTAAAATTACAGTAGTTGATAACCCTATGGGAACAGGAAAGACCAGTTGGAGTATACAATATATTAATGATAATCAATTTGAAAATATTTTGTACATTACACCATTTTTAAGTGAAGTGGAAAGAATATTGGATAACACTGACAGAGAATTTAAGCAACCAATATATAAAGGTGGAAGTAAACTTGAAAATCTGAATGAATTATTGGATTGCCAATATGATATCGCATCAACACATGCTTTATTTAAGAAATTTGATGATGAAAGCAGAGAAAATATAAAAAAGGGACATTATACATTGATATTAGATGAAGTGCTTAATGTAATAGAACCATATAATGTACAAAAAGATGATGTACCATTATTAAAAGACAGTGGATGTATTACTATTGATGAAGACGGATTTGTCATATGGAATAAAGAAAAAGCAAATTACGATACCAAATATAATGATATCAAGATATTAGCAGAAAGTAGAAGTCTTGTTTGTATCAATCAAAAATTTTTGTTATGGCATTACCCACCTGATATTTTTACATTATTTGATAATATATATATACTGACATATTTATTTGAAGCAAGTATATTAAAGGGATATTTTGATTTATATAAAATCAGATATGACAAGAAAAGCATATGTAGTGAGAATGGAAAATATTTTATAACAGATTTTTGTTTGCCAGATACAAAAGTTTATTCAAAACTATTAAATATATATGATGGGAACTTGAATACCAATATAAAACAGAAGCAGACAGGATTATCTTCTACATGGTTTGGTAAGAAAGTAAATATACCGATAATACAGCAGATGAAAAAGAATTTGTACAATTACTTTGCAAATATCTTAAATGCAAAAAGTGAAACAATTATGTGGACAACATTTAAAGATTCAAAGACGAATTTAAGAGGAAAAGGATATTCAAAAGAGTTTACGGCAGAACAATTAAAAAGTACTGAAAGAGCATATGGATTTTTGGCTTGTAATGCAAGATCAACCAATAAATATGGATATTGTTATAATTTGGCCTATTGTTTAAATGTATATTTGCATCCTTCTGTTTCACAATTTTTCAGACAAAAGGGGATTGTCATAGATGAAGAACTTTATGCATTATCTGAAATGATACAATGGATTTGGAGAAGTAGGATTCGGAACAATGAAAAAATTAATATATACATACCATCTATCAGAATGAGGACATTGCTCAATTCATGGATTAATATGAGTTTAGAGTATCAACATAACATGGCATCTTAGGAAGAAAAACTTCCTAAATGTTTCAAAAAAGCTAGTAAAATCAAGGGTTTCAGAGGAATTTCTTTAAAGAATATAGTAACAGATAACCACGCCAATTTCAAATATAAAATTCCCATTTAAACAATTTAATATTGAACTGATTTAAGGTCTTTCCAAAAGAAATATTTATTTACAAAAAATGTATTCATTTTTGGACAGACTGACAAAATGGCGTAGCCATTTGGCAGGATGCTCCAAAAATAATCACGGACTAAGGACAGCTCTGCTGGACTTTGAGGAATTTAGGCTGTGCCTACTGTCAGAGACAACATAAAAGGAGATTGATTATTTATGACAAAACAGGACAAAGAAAATTTACGAAATAAGAGATTGACAGATTCATTATTGATATCATGTTTGGCAGCTTGTGAGCCAGTAATAAGTAAAAATGCCTATCTTGAAAAGAAATGGTGTCATGATTATACAGGCTATGGTGGATATCAAGCAACACGTTTGATTTGGATGGGATATAGGGAGAAATTGCGTTCTTTATTATTGCCTATATATTCTATGAAAATGATTATTCAGATGACTAAAAGTTGTAAAGATAAAGCAACTCAGAAAGAAGTATTAGAAGTGATTAGTTTGATAGAGAAGAATGATTATGAATTGATGTAGTCTCTGACAGTAGGCAGCCACCGCAAAAAGCGGCGGTGACTGATTAGTTCGCAATCTGGCGATTGCTCACTTGGATAATTTTTAGGAGAAGAAAAGTGCAGGATTAAATAAAAATAGTGCCTCTGATTGTGGGATGTCAAAGGCACAAGATATTGTTGTGAGGATAAATTAGGACTTCTATTTAAGTACATTTTTTATAATAAGAAAAATAAATGGCATTACAAGACCGATAGTAAATGAAATAATAAGATGTTTCCAATCAATACTTTTATCTTTATTTTTCAATTTACCATCTTTTAATTTACCATTGATTGATAAGGAATTTGTATGAAATACAGTGCAACGTATAGTTTCGTTTTTAGCTATATAATCAAAATGTATTATTACTTTTTGGCACATACTGTTTTCATTGACTTCAAATAATGGATAGACATTGTTTGAAGTATTTTCTGCGAATAATTTCACACCAGTATCAGAGGATGTAAGGAATTCTCCATTAGTTATAAGAGATAATGGTACAGAAGGGGCAAAATCATTAGGCTCTATAATAGAGTTGCTATTATTTTTTATTTTTATTGTAGTTGTGTAAAGTTTTTTAATTGGCTTATTGTCATATGTAATATTTAGCTTTTCTATTTGTGTTGCATTTTCTGAAACAAGAGTTGTTGTAGTAATATCATAAATTAAAGATTTACGTTTAACGCCTAGGAAATAGAAAAAAGCACTAACAATTATACCGCCAATTAAACCAATAATTCCCCATAATGCACTTGAATTCCAATCCATAATATTCCCTCCAAATAACTTTTATAGACATTATACGACAAAAACAATAGAAAATAAAGTAGGTGATAATCATAAGAGAAATAGAAGAAATAGAAACTCTAAAATTGGAACAGATGGCAAAATCATTGATTATGGCAAAGTATGATTTGGGTCTGGATTATTTTAAAGAGATTGATTGAGTAAAGGAGAAATAAAGAGTATGAATCAGATTACAGTAAAAAATGAAAAGTTACAAAAAATTGAGAATGAAATTATAACATTAAAAAATCAAACGGCAGAAAATATTATTCTTATGGGACAAAAGTTTATTGAAGCAAAGAAACTGATTCCTCATGGTGGGTGGGGTGAATGGTTAGAATCAAAGGTTGGATTTAGTCAAAGGACGGCAAATCAGTTTATGAGAATTGCTCAAGAGTATGGTTCAAATTCGCAAGCGATTTCCAATTTGGAGGCTACTAAAATATATTTGTTAATGGAATTGCCTGTTGAGGATAGGGATAATTTTATATCACAAAATGATTTAAAAAATTTATCTACCAGAGAAGTAAAGAATAGATTACAAGAATATAAGCGTAATAATACTGAATTGTGGAAGATAGTAGATAAGATTGAAGATTTCAATACATATGAGGTAAGGGTGGATGATTTAAAGCCATTGCCTAATCATGAAAAGTATTTTGGAAGAATAAAAGGAAAAAATTATGTATATTTTCTTGATAGTATTCAAAAATGCGGTGTTATACAATCTATTCTTATTACAAGGGATATGACAATTATTAGTGGACATGAAAGGGTAAGAGCGTGTAAAGATTTAGGAATAGAAACAATTCCGGCACGTTATTTTAGTTGTAATAACGTGAAGAATCTGAAATTGGACGATTTGCTCTTACATACTTTTTTTGAATGTAATATGCATACCAGAAGTTCTATATTTTATTTGGCTTGCGCATGGGATGAATTATATTTTGGTGATACTGAAAAGGCAAATTATTACATGGACAAGTTTGTGAATGAGGGCGATCAAATGGATAAGGAATTGGATGAATGGTTGGAAGAAAAGAGAAAGGAACTGCAAATTATGAGAGAAAATAGAAACAGAAATCTATAAAATTACAGATATTTATTTTAGTAGCTTGTTTGATCAGATTTGTAGAAGTACATAACAGGGGTGTAACGAAATGTTACATCCCATAGAAAAATGAAAAGGAGTAAGGATTATTTGAGTAAAAAGAGACAACAGAATAATTATGAAGGTAAAACGATACTTATAAGAAATATGGAAGCAAGCCTTTTATACATGATGGGCGTAGAAAAATATCCAGAGTTTAAAGAAAAGATTGAAAATTATGTTGAATTATGCAACCAGAAAAATACAGTCAAAAAGGAACTGAAAGAAATTAAAGATAATGCCAAAAAGGAAAAGAAAATCACACAGGATATTAAAGATAGGATCAGTTCAAAAAGCAATGAACTTACAACGATAGAAGCTAAGATAAAAGAATATTCATGCAACAGTAATATTTTTAAATTGGATAAAAACAGGAATTTTAAATTAAAAGGAAAAGACAATAGGTATTATTACAGAGGAAATCTGCCAGATTCGCTTATGAGAAGAAAACTTGCAAGTATTTTATCAAAGGAAGACAGGTTCTCTATGGGTAATACTTGTGGCTTTTGTGATGTTATCATTAATATTTCTTTTTCAAAAGATTATATGTTTCAGGATTCTGTATCTAAAAATGGAACATTTTTTAGAAAAGTAATCAACAGGAATAAATTGAGAGATATTTTCTATCGTGATGGTGTATGGATTAATGGTGTGCATTATGTACAGTTTGAGCGTAGCAGTAGTAAAGCCAGAACAGGCGATTGCCTTTTTATAGATGAAAAATATCTGCCTGAAATGTTGTTGTGGCAGAGGATGGGATTAGATTTTAAGAAAGAAATTATCGGGAAGAATGGTAAACCATATAAAAAGCCTAAATATATCAAAGTCGATATTACAGGTTCGAGAAGTTATGAAAGCCTTACTTCTAGCAGCATAATCTGTACAGTCAATATTGATCCGTATAGTATATTGCTGATTGATGATGTGAGCAGTTCTTACACAATGAAAAGTAATGTAGTTGAAAGTGAAGAATTCACTTATATAGTGCCTGATAATCATGGGGAATCTAAAGAGAAGACGGAAAGCAGATTAATAATATCACCAAAAGATTATACGCAGACAACGGATTTATGGGATGGACAATCGATCATAGATGAATCTGTATTCAGGACAAGCTATAAAACTTATAATAAGAATGGGAAACCAATTATACATACGTTGGAAAATAAAGGATTTATTCTTTTGAGAAATCATTTCCTTAAATCGGCAGGATTCAATACCAAGTTGCAGAAATGGTATCAAAGTGAAGAAACAAAGAAACATCTTATTTATCAGGATGGCTTGTATTATGCAAAAGACCGTTTCGGGAATCTGATGGAAACATCCACGATAAAGATGGTCACAACCAAAAATTCCATAAAGATTTTTAAAGAACCATTTATGAGTTGTATTTTGTATGACAAACTAGGATTATCTGAGGATGAAGTCAGCGAAAAATCTAAATTGGAAAGAGAATCTTTAGTATGGGATTGGTACAGGGCAGAAGTGAAAAGATTACAAGGCACAGAGATGGGTGTCTGCAAATATGAAAAAACATCCAAGTTTGTAGAAGGACTTTATCAGCAGTTGGCGTATCAGATGCTTAATTCGCTTAATTTTACAAAAGACGAACTAAAGCAGTTGAGCATGGAACAGATACAGGAAATCATGTTATCTAAGAATCATGTTGCTTTTTTTAAGAATATGCTGGACACAAGAAAAAATTCCAGTGCAAAGCAAAGTATGATACTTGCATTGTTGGATGTTAATGATAAGGTACAGTATACACAGATTTATAAAGATTATAAGGATGAACAGTTAAAAAGGCTAAGGGAGCGTATAGAACATGGGAAGATATTTACTGAAAATTCAGACTATTGTGTACTGTTTGGGAATCCTTATGAAATGTTATTAGCGAGTGCCGGAATGTTAGAGGTGGATGAAAACGGTCAGGCATTGAATAGTATCATGGATAATCCAGAGCATGACAGAAAAAAACAGTTTGAATGTTATTCTCCTAAGTTCCGTACATTTGATGAAAATGGAAATGATATTGAAAAAGAGTTATTCGGTTTTAGGAGTCCGCATATTTGTGAAGCTAATGCCGCATTGTTCGTGAATACATATCATCCAGAATATGAATGGTTCAACATGACCGATAATATTATAGCTGTATCATTTTTTGGATATGGTGCTTTCCTGAGTCCTAAACTCAATGGCGCGGATGTAGACAGTGATACCTGTCTGGTGGGTGATAATGAAATTGTTCTGCGGAAAGTAAGGGAAGCACAAAGGCAGTTATTACCGATAAATGGAATTTCACCAAAGGCAAAGATGCTTCCATTCACAGATGCCAATTTATCAGATACTGATTCACGCCTTGCAAATGACTATATCGGCAGGATTTGTAATCTGGCACAAAATCTACAGTCTTATTACTGGCATATTTATAACAGCGGTTCGCAGGAACAGAAAGACAAGTATCTGCAACAGATTTATGATGATATCTGTTTATTGGAAGTACTTAGTAATATAGCCATTGATTCCGCAAAACGTGAATATCCTGTCAATATCGAAAAAGAGATTAGGAATATTAATTCAAGACCATATCTTTCTGAAGAAGGTGCAATTATTGAAAGTGATTCGATAATTTTTGAAGAAACCATTGGGAACAGGACAAAAAAATATATGAAGAAGCCTAGGTTTATGAGAAGAAACCGAAAGAGTGTGTTGAAGAAATATAACAAAGAGGTTTGCGAAATATATAATAAAATCCCTAAAGAAGATAGGGGAAATGAAGAAAAAGTTAAAGAATTTTTCATGCAACAGGAAGATGGTGAGAGATTCTACAATGACAAAAAGCGTGTAGACGATCTAAGGGATAGGGAAAAGAAATTAGTAGAAAAAATGTATCTTCCATTTGATACACCGATGGATATGGTGAGGCAGGTATTGGATGAAAATATCAAAAAGGGTAAATCCACGCCAACAATCCCTATTACCATGATATTAAAAAATATACCATCTGGACAGAAAGCCGATTTCCATAGGGTAAAAAATATCATAAACAGCGCGGTTGAATACGGTAAAGAACTATGCAGTATTGAAGCCAGATACAGGAAAAATGAAATCATTGGAGAGCAGATGTATAAAGAGAAAATGGCTGTTGAACAAAAAGCAGTCGAAGAATACAGTAAGATAACCATTACACAAAATGATGTAATCACGCTTATCCGTAAAGTTTACGATATAAGGGATAGATATGATACCAATGGTAAACTTGCGGAGAAGAACGGCATAGATAAAAGGGATAAGTCGTTATTGGAATCCAAGATGGGAAGTCGGATGTTACAGTGGATATATAAAGCGCATGAAAATGTTTTCTTATCTGCCATTCAAAGCAGTGTAGGGAAAATATCAACAGTTAAAGAAGTAACAGATGTGGAAATGCTGCCAGATAAAGAGATTTTTGTTTTATATGGCAAGTCTTATATCATAAATGTAGCTTAGTATGTGCAGTGATTTTGTGCATACTGAACTTACAGAAAAATTATTTCTGTATGCCTGAAAGTGCCTATTTTATGCGGATTTTGAGCATATAGTATTTCGACTTAAAGATATTATATATAATGCAATCTTTAAGTATATCATATCATAAAAATTAATCAATATAAAAAATAGCCAAAAATTGTTTAAAGATTTAGCATATATAAACAGAAAGGAAAAACAGATGCAAAATGAATTAAGAAGCCGTTTGCATAGTTTTCTTGCATCTGAGGGAACAACACAGAAGTTCATTGCAAGAAAATTAGGTATCAATATCAGTATCCTAAGTCTTTTCAAAAATGGTAAGACTGATTTGGATGAACTGGATTTTGAAATGCTGGACGGATTTTTGAAGTCCAAAAACTATTAAATATCATAATGGTATTAAGTGTATGAAAGAGGGACTGTCTGTGTTGTTAGAGTGTAGATAGTCCTTTAATAGTACATTTGGTATAAATCAACCTGGTGCCAGACACGAAAGCATATTCTAACTAAGGTTTGGTTGTGTGTGGAATACCTGTAAAAATAGCACGATTTACGGGTAAACAGGAACAGTGCGAGATAAGTCATACTTATTAAAATACTTCAATAATGTAAGGCATAAAGATATTTCTTTTAAAATTTCTTAATGTCCAAAGTTTCAGCTATTTAATTCATAAGATAGTTTTAAATAGCCCATTATGTAGCAAGTCTTGCAATCCCTGTCCTTGCTCATGTACCTTTTGGTGCAGAAAATAAAAAGATGGGGTACTCCTTCAAAAAATGAAATATCTAAATGGGTGCGGATATCGAAACATTTTTATATGGGGCGGTATGTGTGAACATGGAAAGGATTTATAAATATATGGAAGAAAATATTATTGTAAATGATGAAAAATTAGATGCTATTAAGGATAATTTTACTCCACCCGGAGCAAAGAAGACGGATTCTAAAGCAGATGGGAAAGACGGAAAAGAAACGCCGGTAACATTTACAGAAGATGAAGTTAATAAGAAAATTCAGAGTGCAGAGGATAAATTAAGGCGCAAGTATAGTGATGAAATTAAAGGTTTGCAGGAACAGATTAAGAAGTTATCCCCCGTGGAGAAGTCGGAATCTGAAATTGCGATTGAAAATCGTCTTGCAGAATTAGAAAAAGCGCAGGAAGAAGTAAATGCACAAAAGGCATTTCTCTCTTTACAGGACACATTACAGGGTAAGGGCATTGATAAGTCACTTGCTACATATCTGAAAGCAGATGTTGATGTGGATGCGTTTGTAGCGGCTTTTAACAATGCAATGAAAGAAGTTACAAAGACTACGGGATATGTGCCGGATTCCCATAATGCAGGTGATAAGATTACCGCCGAAGAATTTAGAAACTGGTCTTATGATCAGAAAGCAGAACTTTATACGAAAAATCCAACATTATATCAAAAATTGGTGAAACAACTTAGATAAATTTACGAAATAAGGAAGCGAGGTAATTATATATGGCTTTAGTTATTGGTTCGGTGATGGCTGATGCTATCAATGAAAAATTAGGTGTAGCATTAAAAATGAAAGATGTTGCTGTGGATGTAACAGATTATGTGTCAGAGATTTTGGAGTACGGAAACGAGGTACATTTCCCAAGTTTTACGCGCCTGTCAGATGCTGAAGAGGTAACAAAGGGGACAGCACTTGTGCCGGAAGAAATCGGTATGTCCGATAATGTGGCTACTGTGAAACAGACAGCAAAGCCTGTTAGAATTTATGATAAGGACAGGGCGCAGATTAAGGGGAAAGTAATTGACGCTATGACAACACAAATTTCTGAGGTCATGGCATCTAAGATTGATAGCGACCTTGTGGCTGAAATGATTGGCAATGCAGTTTATAAAACCCCTATGAGTGGTGCAACTCCGACTCTTACAGAAATTGATTCACTTTTCGATGTCTTTGGTGATCAGGTGCAGAATGGCAGCTTTGCGGGAATCGTAGTTCCAGGAAAATTTAGGACAGCGATTACCAGATTAGAGGAATTTTCCAAAATGGACAAATCATATGCAGTTTCTGGTAATGGAATTGTGGATAATGAAAATTGCATTGGATTCTGGAATGGTACTATCCCGGTCTATCTGTCAGATAAAATGGTAGATGTCGAACATGATAATGAACCTGTTATGGCAGTGATCAAGAAAGGTGCGTTAGGTTATATCATGCAGAAACAGACTTCTATTGAAGAGGAAAGAGAAGCTAAACTTCTGGCAGTTGATTTAGTGGCAAGTAATTTATATGCCGTGAAACTCTTGGATTCTAAGGGTGTGTCAATTTTGAAAAAGACCATCGCCTAATTTATAGGCGTTTCCTTTATACATAAATTTCTTTTATCTTTCTTTCATTCTTGTTTATGGGGTGGGCGATTCTGCTTGCCCCTTAAATAAAACCGAAAAAATTTTTACGAAGGGAAAATACAATGCTAAATAAAGATGATTTAAGACAGTACCGTATGTTGCGCGATCTTTCATACAGGGAAGTTAGTAACTACTGTAATGTTAGCCACACTCTAATCTCACAAATAGAGAAGGGTGAGAGGGGACTTACGCTGGGAACCCACAATGAGATTGTAAACGGTATCAACCTTGCTTATGATGCGAAATGCAAAGGTACATTGAAAGCGGAGAATACCAGAAAACCTAAAGCAGATACGAATAAGCAAGATGTGGCAGATTCGCCACAAGCTGTAAAAGCAGATACACAAACAGAAGTACAAGAAAAACCAAAGAGAACCACTAAAAAGAAATCTACAAAAACATCAAATTAAAAGCGGAGGATTATTATGGTAACAACAATGACAGAGAAGAAATTTTATACACAGGAAGATTTATTAACGGCAATGAGTAAACTGCCGGAAAAGGAAGCGGAAAATATTCTGGAAAATATGAAAATCAGCACAATCTTAGATTTCATTAATGTTTCCAGTAATGAACAGAGAGAGCAGTTGAAGAATAACTTTTCAGAAACATTACATAGAGAGTTAGATATTTATAATGGAATGAACAGGCTGTATGATATGTTGCCGGTGATTGAGAGTAAATATTATGAAAAAATGGAACAGGAAAATGAGAATGTTTGTTCGGAATCTGCTTGTGATGAGAAGAAAGATATGGTAGAATAAACTATATTGAAAGTAAGAAGATTATGAGGGTTTGGTTATGGGTAAGAAGATTATATGTGAATCGTGTGGAACGATTTTTCCATTTGAAAAAGCAAAAGATTTTACAGTGTGTCCAGTATGCAATGCTTCTTTTGATGATGAAGAAAATGAGACTTCTACCCATGATGAAGAACTTAGCTTTGGTGATGATATTGAATTAAGTGAAAATGACAGTTTCGATGAAGATAAAATTGATTTCTGGTGGTATAGTATACGGGAGCCAGGGGAAGTATGGGAAGGCATAACCTATAAAAATGGTAATGTATTTACAAATTGTGCTAAGTGCGGACATTTTGTAGGAAGTATGCCATATCCTATTGCAAGGAATGGAGACTATCTTCTCATAGACAATAGATGGGATGATAAATGTAGCCATTGTGGAAATGAATTGAAGAATCATATCATTTCTAAACGTCCTGAAAGTTGGGTAGACCCAAGACAACGTGACATGTGGGAAAAAGATTATCATAATCTTCCTAAGTGTCCGATATGCCATTCCACCAAAATACACAAAATCAGCATGACCAATAAAGCAGTATCAGCGTTGACATTCGGTGTACTTGCGGCAGGTCATGTATCAAAAACATATAAATGTGATATATGTGGTAGCAAATTCTAAATGAAAAATTGAATACAGAAAATATAAAATAATAAAAAATGGACAGTTCATAGTGGACTGTCTTTTTTTGTATGCCAAAGGAGGTAAACGTTTGGGCGAAGAATTTTTATTAGACATAATAGCGTTATTAAATCAGCAGTTATCAAAGAAGAAGATTAAAGAACAGTTAAAGGGCATGGATAATTCCATGTTCGTAAAGGTAATATCCAAGTTATCAATAGCATTATCCCAACGCCAGTTGAAAAAGGATATGAAACAACTGAATAATCGTAAGCGCCAAATAATACCGCGGTAAGATACAAAATTACCCCAGCCCTTTGCG
>ERZ779621.136-NODE-136-length-49284-cov-31.897885_pt1 | contig 49284 bp, 49 predicted proteins | sample MGYA00514215_ERZ779621 | MGnify/ENA primary metagenome ERZ779621 (study PRJEB29562, sample SAMEA4376715) | mouse gut metagenome | isolation source: Cecum | study: EMG produced TPA metagenomics assembly of the A DSS colitis mouse model was used to assess the...
ATATTAAAAAGAAAGGAAGTTATGGTGTTTTTGCTTCTATAAACATCATACAAGGAATTTATGAAAACTCTGTATGTATCAGACTTAGATGGAACATTGTTACGAAGTGATGCCCAAACTTCTGAGTATACTAACCAAGTGATTAATAAATTAACGTCAGATGGGATACTTTTTTCTTATGCTACGGCTAGGTCATATCTAACAGCTACAAAAGCAACAAAAGGACTAAATGCCAAAATACCTATCATTACATACAATGGCGCTGTCATTTTGCAAAATGATACTTTTGATATTATTGCACAAAATGTATTTTGTCAAAATGAAAAAGAAGAAATTTTGAATGAAATACTGCGTCAAGGCATTTATCCTATTGTTTACGCTTACATATCAGGTAAAGAAAAATTTTCTTATGTTGTAAATAAATGCAATCGTGCTACAACTGAATTTTTATTGACTCGTAAGGGGGATGTAAGAGATACACCTGTTGAATTTGATAGTGCGCTGGAATTCGGAGATGTTTTCTATTTCACTTGTATTGATGCATACGAAAAATTGGAACCACTATACATTCAATTCAAAGAAAAATATCATTGCATTTTTCAAACAGATATCTATAGTGGGGAACAATGGTTAGAAATTATACCCCAAAATGTTTCAAAGGCAAATGCAATTTTACAATTAAAAGAGCGATTGGGAATTGAATACATTGTTGCTTTTGGCGATGGAAAAAATGATATTGAAATGTTTGAAATAGCGGATGAATCATATGCTGTGGAGAATGCGGTAGACGAATTAAAAGCAATCGCTACCGGAATTATAGAAAGCAATGATTCTGATGGTGTAGCGAAATGGTTATATAATAAGTTCTGCACGATTGTATAACAATCCTGCATTTTTCTTTTATAAATATGATCTATAACTGAGGTGGGCGACAATCTGTCGCTCACCTCAACAACAATTATTTTTTGCGCCTGTGACATTTTAATTGCTGCTATATCAAAAAGCTACTCCCAATGCCTAACCCTGCGGCTGCATACTGTTGCAATATTTCCTCCTGTTTTGCTTCTATAAGCTGCGGCTCGTCAGACCACAACTGTTCATAAATTGATAACGCTTTTTGCAGATGTTCCCTTGCCTTGTCCAGTCTGCCACAAGCAAGATTAATGTTTCCCATCGCTTCCTGTATGGCGGCATAGTCACTCGATAATTCAGAGTTATGCTCTTTCACAGTCTTTGCACATCTGCGGAGGGCGGAAAGCCCGCGCTCTGACTCACCCATGTCATGCAGCAGGACAGCATAATTGCATATCTGCGCTATGCTTTGGTTCATGTAAATAAGCCCATATTTCTCTAATATTGAAATGCCCTGTTCCATATGATACGTTGCGAGGTCATTTTTATTGGTTTTATGGTACAGTGCACCCATGTTTGCGTTGAGGTTGGAAACTAACAGGGCATTGTCAGCATTTATCTCTGTAATAAGTTCAAGCGCCTGCTGTTCGAGTTTTATGGCTTTTGAAGTCTGGTCTGCCATAGCCGCCTTATAGTCCAACAAAAGAGCCTTGTCGCTGGCTGTTCCGATAATGCTGTTGTTCAACAGGTTTTCAATTTCAGCCACCACTTTTTTCATGCCCTCCTCATAATGGTACTTGTCCATATATGCAAAGGCATCTTCCAGAAAGCGCAGATAAAATTCTTTATCGTCAACTTCAATCAAATCATTTATGTTTAGGGTGGTGGAAAACAGCAGCTTATAATATGGAACATCTATTCCATGATAACAAAATACCTCTTTTTGCAGGTAACCAAGCATGGTATGGCAGTTCGTGACAGACGGCTTTGTATCCGTTATGGTAATCTCCTGTAACATTGGGTGCAGTGTTATCATGCGTCCGCTTTTTGGCTGTATAAATCCCATTTCCACTAAATCATTTATGTTGTTCATGTCATGCTGCCTTAGCCATGATGCAAACAGCTTTGACGGGATTCCCGACAATGGGACGAGCGACAGGCAGCGCATGATTTCAGTCTGCATTTCATCAAGATTATACAATGAGAACAGTGTATGGATATGGTCATAATAAGTTGCCCTGCGGTTCTCTCCGTCCTTTGTGATGCCTATCTTGTCGGTTGCAGACATTCCCGCCTTTTCTTCCTCAAGCTTTTTAAGAAGTTCTTCCGGCTCTAAGATACCTGTCTGTAACAGCCGTGCAGACAGTTCCACGGCAAAAGTATGGAAATGCACAGTTTCTATTATCTGCTCCATGACTGTCTTGTAATCGCAAGCATCTGTATAGTAATGTCCTGCAAGTTCAAACAATATATTCCTGTCACTGATTTCCTCAATCAGCATACAAGGTCTGCTTTCTATCCTGCTGCGGGTGGTAAATAGCAGACGGCACTTATATTTGAGCATGACGGATAAAAATGTATCCTTTGTGGCTGTTGTATTAAAGTTATCAATAATGATTAATGTATCCTCTTTTAAAGACCGCAGAAAGCGGTTATGCTTTCTGAAACGTTCATCGTCAGTATCTTCCGGCAGGTCATCAGAAAAATCCATGCCGGTAACATCACGCATTAAATCGCCGCTGTATATAATATAAAGGATATTGGTGTACTCTTTTTTGTATTGTTTTGCGTATGCCTTTGCAAGCTCGCTTTTCCCAATCCCCGCGATACCATGTAAAAACACCTTTCCCTCGTCGGTCAGTAATTTATGCAGTGCGTCAAGTTCGCTGTCACGCCCGCAGAAATGACGGCATGGTTTTGGCACTTCATTCTCGTATATATAATCTGCCACCATCGGAGAAAAGTTTCCAGCGGTAAGCAGTTCTTTTGTCTTGTTATCCCTTTTTACAAAATTCCGCTCCATACCGAATAACAACAGGTCAGTAATATATTCTGCCTGTGCTTTATCCGTATTACAGGGATATGCACTGTTTAGTTTTTGCCGTTGCATTTCTGATATTGAATTATCCTGCACCAGTAAATCATGCATTTGGGTTATCACAAACCCTGTATCATAAAACAGCAGGAGTATATTTTCCTCAAAATTATCAACAAAATCATTCCTGCCCTTTTTATCAGAAATATAATATCCCGTAATCTTCGGGCTTACTTTTGCCTGACCGTTTATCCATCGGCAGACAAGCCCGTTATCCAGAACAAAATTATCCGTATCGCCATTTTGGAAATAATCATCAAACAGCATATACAGAAAATCAATCTGGCTTACGCATCTGTCTTCACTTATATAACTGCGCATGATACCCATAACAGAACAAAAATCAAGACGCTCCATGGTCTTAATACTCCTTTTCCATTTTTAGTCAATCAGCAGTCAGTCCGCGCTCAATGTGGTTCTGTCTGCTTTTCTTTAAACTGAAAATGATATTTCAATATCACGGAAGTTGGTACTGCTAAAGAATGAGTATAGCACAAACCATTTTCCAATAAAAGAGAATTGGAGGAGATATATGGAAAAATCAGACAGCAATGTAAATTCCGGCTATTTTGAGTACGGTAATGTGAGGATAATCATATCAGAGCATTTTCCCGATAATGGAAAGACATTAGAAAACCTTATGGAGAACCTCATAATCCACGAAGCAAAACAGCATGAAAAACAAGAAGTTTCCTAGCTAAATTTATAAAAAGAACCGTTGAGAAACACCCACGAAAATGATATACTTGTAGGTATTGTAAGCGTGGGTTGTTTCATGAAAGGAGATTATATGAAACAGCCAAATATCAATACAGCAATTTATATGAGGTTAAGCCGCGATGATGATAATTACGGCGACAGCGTGAGCATTGAAACGCAGAGAACCATTTTGACACAGTTTGCAAGGGAAAACGGATTTCATGTAGTTGATGAGTACGTGGACGACGGATGGAGCGGGACAAATTTCGAGCGTCCCTCGTTCCAGAAAATGATGGACGACATTGAATCCGGCAGAGTCAACTGCATTATTACAAAAGATTTATCCCGTTTTGGCAGGGAACACGTTATGATGGACTATTATCTGGAATATTATTTTCCTGAAAAGAAAGTCCGCTACATAGCGGTTTCCGACGGTGAGGACACAGAAAAGGGATTGAGTGACTTTGTTCCGTTTAAAAACCTGTTCAATGAATGGTTTGCCAAAGACACCAGCCGCAAAATAAAGACCTCCATGAATGCCAAATTCCGCGCAGGCGAACATACCTGTGCATATGCCCCGATAGGCTACAAAAAGAACCCTGATATAAAAAACAAACTGATGATTGACGAGGAAACAAGATGGATTGTGAAAAAGATTTTTGAGCTTGCTCTCCTTGGAAACGGCGCTTCAAAAATCATGAAGCTCCTTATTGCGGATAGAGTCCCTACGCCCAGCTACCTTAATTATAAACGGTTTGGCACATTTTCAAACATCTATGCAGATGCGCCGGAAGAAAAGGCATGGGAATGGAACATTGGTCAGGTAAAGAGTATCTTAAAAGACGAAACCTATATCGGCAATTCCGTCCATTACAGGCAGACAAAGGCATCTTTTAAAAGTAAACGCCGCGTGTACAGGGACAGAAGCGAATGGCTGACGGTTGAGGGGACGCATGAACCGATCATATCAAAATCGGATTTCGACAATGTGCAGGGACAACTGGCGTCAAGGCGCAGGGAGAAAAAGGACTTTACAACACAGGTATTCGCAGGGCTGCTAAAATGCTCCGGCTGTGGTTGGGCGCTGACTTATGCTACCCATAAACGGAAAGATGGAACATACGGCTACTATAAATGCGGCAAATACAGTATGTACGGAAAAGGATACTGCAGCAACCACCATATACATTATGACACACTCTATGCATATGTCCTGTCAAGATTGCAGTACTGGTCAAAGCAGGCTCATACGGACGAAGAAAAACTGTTGAAGAAGCTGCTGAACGCAGGCGACAGGGAGTCCGGCGCTATCCGTAAAAAACAGGAAAATGACCTGAAACGCGCGGAAAAACGAAGGGCAGAATTAGATAATTTATTCACAAGGCTGTATGAGGACTGGGTGGCAGGACGTATTACAGAATACAATTTCAATATGCTCTCTGCAAAGTATCAGGATGAACAGGCACAGCTTGATGAACAGCTTAACGGATTAAAGGCTAAGCTGAACGAAACAAGGCAGACTTCCACTGATGCAGAAAAATGGATTTCTTATATCAGAGAAACTGCTTATCCTACAGAGCTGACAGCCCCACTCCTAAACACGCTGATTGAAAAGATAGTCGTCCATGATGCGGTCAAAATGGAAGATGGCACAAAGGAACAGGAAATTGAGATATACTACCGCTTTATCGGCAAAATCGAGTGATGCATCAAGTTTTTTATTAACAGTGTCTTTAAGTGTGTGAAACAGACATTGACTATTCCGAACTTCGGGAATACAATGCCGCACTCGGAAAAATCGGCGGCAATCTGAACCAGATAGCAAAGCGCATGAACGCCACAGGCAATGTCTATGCCGCTGATGTAAAAGAGGTAAAGGAACTGATGAAAAAAGTGTGGGATACACAAAAAGCCATGCTCTCAAAACAGCCATACATGAAACAGTAAACCGTATCAAAATTTCTGCCACAAAACGGAACAGCAGCAGTCAAAGCGAAACTGCAATAACATCTAAAATCAGACAAATTTCACACCAACAAAAAAGGTGTACCGCAGGTAAGTTTCAACCTTCCTTGCAGTACACCTTGATGTGTATAACCATTCCGTATTTTTCGTTTTTTGCATATATACAGTTTTTTTTTCTAAACATGACCTGTCCCTCTCTGCCATCTTTTACAAAAAAGAGAACAGCGTTTTATACTCAAATAAAACCACTATTCCCTAATTTATGAATTACATATTTATGTCATAAAGATTGCATTATCAACCACCATTAGCGTTTGTATTGAATATATAAAACTAATCTTATGACTTCTTTGTAAAATCTAAAAGCTATGTTTTGTATAATTTATGTAAAATTTGAATTTTTTAGGAAATCTGCATCACATCATTTTTATCCTCTTGCAAAAAAATCTGTATGATTGTTCCTTCTCCAGGGCTGCTCTGTAAGTCAATCTGACCATTCAAATACTGTACGGCGTGTTTTACAATAGAAAGTCCCAGCCCCGTTCCACCCGACTCTTTAGAACGGCTCTTATCCACTCTGTAAAACCTCTCAAATATCCTTGCCTGATGTTCCGCCGGAATGCCAATTCCTGAATCCTTTACAGAGATCACAGCCTGATTTTCCTCCCTGCTTACAGAAACCTCCACCATACCGCCATCTTTATTATATTTGACAGCATTATCGCAAAGATTAAATATAATTTCCGTCAATAACCGCCGGACACTTTTTATCCTGACTGTTTCCCCTGTCACAGCAATTTCAATATCCTTTATCGCTGCTATATCCGCCAGCCCCGCAGCCACATCCGTTGCAACCTCATATAAGTCAACATTTTCAAAAGGCATATCGCACCCCTCGTCTAATTGGGATAAACGGATAATATCATCAATCAATGTTACAAGCCGCCCTGCCTCTGTGCGGATATGCCCTACAAAACGTGCCATATCCTCCGGTTTTACAAGACCATTCTCCATTAACTCCGCACTTCCCATGATTGATTGCAGCGGCGTTTTCAGTTCATGTGATACATTGGCAGTAAACTCCCGCCTGTTCCTTTCTGCGAAAGCTTCTTCTGTTATATCAAAGGCAAGGACAACCGCCCCGATTACAGTACCATTAGATTCAATGCGGTTGACATGGAGCTGATACTCTTTTCCCTCACGTTCTATGCGGATTTCGCTGTGTCCGTTTGAAAATGCGTCCTGTATAGCATGGCTCACATCATGGTTCCGCTCCACTGTCAGAAAATCTTTACCTATGCAGGTTTTTTTTGTATGGAACAGTTTCAATGCTGCGGGATTGATGTTCAGAATGATGTTTTTTTCATTTAAAAGCACAAGTCCTTCCGTCATGCCCTGCGTAATCTGTGTAAACTCATCATTCTTTCTCTGAAGTTCCGACAACTGTACATCTATCTGCCTATGCTGTTTATTGATACGGTTTAATAAGGGCGCTAATTCTTCATAGGTATCATTTTCCAGCGGTTTTTCCAAATCAAGGCTGTTTAATGGCTCCATGATATGTTTGGAAATCCGGCTTGCCAACACTCCCGACAACACAAGGGCCACGGCAAGCACAATTAAAATCGGCTGTATCATTCCCAATACAAGCAACCAAACAGTAGCACTGCTAACCGAAATTCTAAGGACAGAACCATCGTTAAGCCTTCTGGCACAGTAAAGCGTTTTTTCCAGGAGTGTCGTGGAATAGCGCAGGCTTTTTCCTTCGCTGTTCTGTAATGCCTGCCTGATTTCCTCCCTGTCCGCATGGTTTTCCATACTTTCCTCGTCGGACTGTGTATCATATATCACATCGCCGTTCCCGGCAACCCATGTCAGACGGTACTGATTTGATTGTAATTCCTCAAGATATTCCTGCCCGTTCTTCTCAACGGCTGCGGCTGCCAAAGACAACTCATCTTCTAACTGTTTCCCCTGAACATCACTGAAATAACGGTAAAGACACCCCATGATGATAACAAGGCTCGCCATCAGGACAGCCGCCGCCACAATCATAATAGACTTAAAAATTTTCTTTGTCATGCCTGCACCTCTAATCTATATCCAACGCCACGCACTGTTTCAATCATTTTCCCATAATCCCCCAGCTTCACACGCAATGTACGGATATGCATATCAACCGTCCTTGTTTCACTGATATAATCCGCACCCCATACATCATTAAAAAGCTGGTCACGGGTAAATGCAATTCCCGGATGAGAGAGGAACAGACGGAGAAGTTCAAACTCTTTTAAAGTAAGCTGTATCCTTTCTCTGTCAACGGTAACAGTATGCTCGTCTAAATTGACAACAAGGCCGCCTGCCTTCAAAAGATGTTCCACTTCTGTGGGATTGCATCGGCGAAGTACAGCTTTCACACGGGAAACCATTTCCATCATTCCAAAAGGCTTTACAAGATAATCGTCCGCACCTAAATCAAGGCTCTGAATTTTATCGTACTCCATGCCCTTAGCCGTTGCCATGATAACGGGAATCCTGCAAGTGTCGGGACTGTCTTTCAGAAATTTCAACAATTCCACGCCGTCCTCTCCGGGCAGCATAATATCAAGGATAATCAAATCCGGCTTATCCGTGGCCAGCGCATCACGAAAAGCCGCCGCATCCGAAAAGCCTGTTGCTTCAAAATCTGTAGAATTAAGCGTGTATACCTCAATATCCCTGATACTTTCATCGTCCTCTACGCACCATATTTTCATAAATTTTCTGCTCCTTTGTGTTTTCCTGTTACAGAAAAAGCCACCCACTCTGCAATATTTACCGCATGATCCCCAATACGTTCAAAGTATTTGGCAATCATCAGTAAATCTAATGCGTATCCTCCATTTGTCGGCTTTTCTGCTATCAGTTCAATCAATGATGATTTGACCTGCAGGAATAAATCGTCAACCACATCGTCACGGTCAATCGCCGCATCAGCCAGCGCAACATCCTGCTTTACAAAGGCATCAATGCTTTCTGTGACCATTTGGCTCACCGCATCAGCCATAAAACGGATATGTTCACATTCCCCGCCTGTCCGCCCGTCAAGAAATGTAATAATTTCTGCAATGTCCGCCGCCTGCGTTCCAATACGCTCCATATCGGTAATCATTTTAAGGGCTGCGGAAATCTGCCGCAAATCCCCTGCCACCGGCTGTTGCTGTAACAACAGTTTCAGGCACAGCGTTTCTATTGTGCGCTCCATATGGTTAATTTCCCCGTCAAGGGATATAACCTTATCTGTCAGCTTCACATCGCCCGCAGAGAGCGCCCTTGAAGCAATTGCAATCGCTTCCTCACACATTGCCCCCATCCTCGTAAGCTCATTATTAAGCGTAGCAAGCTGTTCATCAAAACGACTTCTCATTATCCAAACCTCCCCGTAATATAATCCTCTGTCCGCTTGTCTTTTGGCTGCTCAAACATCTTTTCCGTATTTCCATATTCAATTAAACTACCGAGGAGAAAGAATGCAGTATTATCGGAAATCCGTACAGCCTGCTGCATATTGTGCGTAACGATGATAATAGTATACTTATCTTTCAGTTCCATTGCAAGTTCCTCAATTTTAGATGTGGAAATCGGATCAAGGGCGCTTGTGGGCTCATCCATCAGAAGCACATCCGGTTCAACCGCTAATGCGCGGGCAATGCAGAGCCGCTGCTGCTGACCTCCCGACAATCCTAATGCCGATTTTTTCAGCCTGTCCTTTACTTCCTCCCAGATTGCAGCTCCACGCAGGGAGTGTTCTACGATATCGTCCAGTTTTGCTTTATTTTTTATGCCATGTGTCCTTGGTCCATAAGCAATATTATCATAAATACTCATCGGAAACGGATTAGGCTTTTGAAAGACCATGCCAATGCTGCGGCGAAGCTCATTGACATCAATATCTGCATCAAAAATATTATAATTCCTATAACACACTTCTCCCGTAATCCTTACACCAGTAATAAGGTCATTCATTCGATTTAAAGATTTAAGAAAAGTAGATTTTCCACACCCGGAGGGACCAATCAGAGCTGTAATGCTCCGTTCCTCAATTTCAATATTTATATCTTTCAAAGCCTGCGCACTGCCATACCAAAGACACAGGTCTTTCACTGTCATAACATTACTCATACAATTCTCCTTCTTTGGAAATATCTGCCCACCAATGCCGCCGACAAATTGATGAACATGGTCAAAATCATCAGGATAGCGGCAATAGCAAAAGCAATTCCAAATTCTCCGTTTTCCTTTGCATAGACATATAATGCAACTGTCAGTGTTGCCCCTGCACTGCCAAGCCCCTCAAAGATTCCATTCAGAGCGTGGGCAAAACCAGCCGTAAAAAGAAGTGCCGCCGATTCCCCAAGAATACGCCCGACAGACAGGATACAGCCCGTTATGACACCTTCAATACAGCCGGGAAGTACAACGGTATAAATCACACGCCATTTTCCAGCCCCAAGTCCGAAAGCACCTTCACGGTAACTTTGCGGCACCGTTTTCAGGCTCTCCTGAGTGGTACGCATGACCGTGGGCAGATTCATGATTACCAGTGTAAATGCCCCTGCTAAGAGGGAAGTTTTCATACCAAAAAACTGACAGAAAAACAGCATCCCCACAAGACCATAAATAATAGACGGAATCCCCGATAATGTTTCAGCAGTGTATTCAATCATTTCTACCAGCTTTTTATTTTTGGCATATTCCGTCAGATAAATTGCAGCACCTACCCCAAGAGGAAGAACCAATACCAAAGTTGCCAGCACAATATAGACCGTATTGAGAATATCCGGCAGAATCCCTATGCGGTTCGACAGATAACTCGGTTTTGTAGTAAGCAGTTCCCATGATACATTCGGCAGTCCTTTCCACAATACATAGCCGATTAAAAATAATACCAATGCACAGGTAACGCTCACGGAAATTCCCATCAGCACACGCATGACGGTAATGTATGCTTTCCTTTTAGTTGAAATAGATTGTTTTTGCATTTTCATTTACTCCTTACTATGTTTCAAAAAGAAATTCAACACGGCATTTATCAGCATGATAAAGAGGAACAGCACCAACGCAATGGAAAACAATGCCTGTTTTTGTAAACTCCCGTCAGCCGCATAGGACATTTCACTTGCCACGGCGGTTGTAAGGAAACGTACACTTTGAAACATCCCCGGCATATTAGGTGCGTTCCCTGCCACCATCATAATAGCCATTGCCTCTCCGATAGCCCTGCCAACTCCTAACACGACAGCCGCTGCGATACCGCTTTTTGCTGCCGGAACAGATACACGGAAATATGTTTCAACCGGCGTTGCTCCAAGTGCAAGGGAAGCATCCTCATATTCCTTTGGAACTGCTTCTAACGCCGTAAGCGATACTTTGATAATTGATGGTAAAATCATAATGGCAAGCACTATAATGGCAGCAAACAGACTTGCCCCGTCCGGAATATGAAAGAGGGTCCGTATCCCCGGAACAAGCACCATCATTCCTACAAGTCCATAAACCACTGACGGAATGCCCGCCAGCAGACTGACCGCCGTTTCTATAACAGTTTTTACTTTTGGCGACGCAATTTTAGAGAGGTAAACTGCTGCCAGAAAGCCAACCGGCACTCCGATTACAATTGCACCAGCCGTACCGTAAATACTTGTGAGGACAAAAGGCAAAATGCCATATTGCGGCTGTGCTGCCGTAGAAGCCCACTTTTTCCCAAAAAGGAATTTCAAAACACCTATTTTACGGATAGCAGGAATACCGGATATGACAAGATAAATTGTAATTAAAAGCACACAGCCAACCGTAATCAGACCAAGTATCAGGAAAATGCCATGTATGGCATTCTCCATAAGCCGTTTTCTGTTCTTCATTTGACTCCACCTTTCAAAGCCTTTAGTTTACCGGCACAGCACCCGCAGATGAGATAATCTCATTTGCTTCAGATGATGTAATATAGTCAAAGAATTTCTGTGCAGCCTCCGAAAGTTCTACATTGCTCCTTGTAACTAATACAAAAGGGCGCTGCACTACATAACTTCCATCTTTGACTGTTTCCTCCGTAGGCATAATGCCGCTGACAGAAAGTGCTTTTACAGTTTCCTTTACGGACGCAAGGGAAGCATAACCGATTGCCGCAGGATTGCCTGCCACCGTTGTGATCACATCTCCGGTAGATGTAAGTTCCTGACGGTATTTGCAGACATCTTCCGTATCTGTAATGGATTCAAAGCCATCTCTTGTACCACTTCCCGCTTCACGGCCAATCAGTACAATTTCCAAATCATTACCGCCTATCTCCTTCCAATTCGTTATTTCGCCCCTATAAATTCTGCCAATCGTTTCAAGGTCAAGGTCATTTACCGGATTATCAGTATTTACAATAACGGCAATGCCATCAAGAGCCAGTATCGTTTCAGTCAACCCCTGTGCCTTTTCTTCATCCTTTAAGTTACGGCTGGAAAGACCAATATCACAACGTCCCTCTGCAACCGCTGTAACTCCAGAACCGGAGCCGGTAGGATTATATGTAAAGGTTACGCCGGAATTGTTTCCCTCAAAGGCTTCTCCCAAAGCGCCAATGACTTTTTCCATAGAAGTTGAACCGTCCGTAGATACCGATCCACTGACTGTTTTCCCACATCCTGTCATAGCAGTAAGCATAAGTGATACAATCGCAATAAGTGTGACAAATTTTTTCATGATACATTTTCTCCTTTTCTATCTGATATTTTTTGCTCTGTGATTATTATGATAAGTGCTGTCTGTAAAATCAAAAACACAACTTTTGTCAAATATTTGTAAAATTTGCAGACTTATCATTAAAGACCGCATTATGGAAAAGTGCATAACTGGCTATTCCGTCATGGATAACTGTGTTCACAGCACATGGAAAAGCAAAGTGCAGCTTTCCCACATCCTGTAGACACAGTTACCCACAACTCCATAAAACAGGCAGTTATACACTTTCCCACAATGCCTACGCCTGCGGAATCCATCTCATTCGTTCCTCTTTTATAACTTTTAGACAATATGTCCAAAAGTGAAAAGCCCTGCATATCATACACAGAGCCATTCTAATCTTTTTCCCTCTATATAGGGCATTGACTTTCCGTAAAACTGATTTTACAGAGTTATACCCGCCTTTCTTGCAAAGTCGGCTTTTTTCGCAATAATTGACGATTATTTTTCTTTTGAAAGGCAGTTGAATACTTCCTCATAGATGATATTATCTAACTGCATTTTCTTTGCTGTCAGATACAGTGTTGTATCGAACCATTCCTGCCAAAGAGCATCAAACAATGCTCTGCCGTCCGTGAAAGTTGCATCTTCTTCAAAGCCATGCGGCGGCTTGTAATATTTCAGCTCCACAAAGCCGTATCTGCCCGATATCGGATACTGTTCATCTTCTGAACCCATTCCCATTGATTTTTTGCTTTTAATTCCTCCGTCACTCCTTCGACAATCTTCATCTGTTCCATGATAATATCTAACCGTTTCTCTGCCTGCTCATTCAAATCGGCAAGATATGTCCACAATTCACAAGTCAGTAATAATGCTGTGTAACGTGCTGAATGTTCCTGCTTCAGATAATCCCGATGTAGCCGACCAAAATATCCAATCGGACGGTTTTCTTCCGGCAGTTTCAAATCAGGGATATAATAATCCCCTGCCAGTATATAATCAATACCATTTTCCGTTATCCGTTCCTTTAATTCACTCATACTTTTCCTGACATACTTTCGTTTTGGTTGATTCAACCCATTATTCCCTTATATACTTTTTCAGACGTACAGAATTGTACCAGATAAAAAGAAATAAAAAAGACATGATTAGCTGAATTGTCGGCTGATCGTGTCCCTGTTCTGTTTATTTTTGTTTTGGGCAGCCAACTCTTCACGAATAAGTATGGCATATCCAAACCTGATCTCTGTAATATTTCAGGTAATCTATCTTGTGTTTCCCTTTGTTGCGGTTTAAAGGGTACATATATTAATACATCAAATGTTGACTTTCTATTATTTAATAACTGTCTGCAAAATATATCCCATTGTTCATCAAATTCTTTAATCTTCATTTCGTCCATAGTAAAATAGCGAAGCAATTCATTCAATGCCTGTGCCGACCATCCATTATATATTGATTGACTAGCAACTATATTAATATATAACTCCATGTCTTCCATATTTCTATCAATAATCGCCTGTTTTAATTCATTCAAAGCATTCCGCAGATAATCTTCATCAATCCTTTTTATGACATAATTCAAGCGATGTAATATACGATTTCTATAATGAACAGCATCCTTTTCCGATTCTCCACTTAGAGCATTTTGAAGCCTATTGAGAATCGCTTTGTTGTATTTCATTAATACTTTATCCTGATTTGAAATAAATAAAAGTTCTTCCCGGCACGCCTTTATGTTAGCATCTGTTGTGAACAGTCCTGATTGCGTCTTTTTTATTACCTCTGCCATTTCCTTCATAGCAGTTAATGACGTCATAATTTTGTACTGATATATGTCCAATGTTTTTCTATTCATTAATTCCTGCCATCTTTGATAAAATGGTACCGCTTCTTCTCTTACACCACTATTGATCAGCATTTCATTGTTATTTCCACTTAACATCAGTACCTCCCATGCCTATTCACTTCCTATGCGTACAAATTTTAATTGACACGCCTTTAAATTCCATGTATAATTTCAATTAATAAAGGCATAATCATTTATGGATAGAAGAGGTATTTTCTTTAGCGGTGAGGCATAGCCCCTGCGAAAAGAATTACCTCTTTAGATATTTTTCATCTAGTTTTTCTTAAACAAATTATTTCTCCCTGTAACATTTACTTTATTTTCTCTTAAAATTCATAATATAACTCTGCCATTACAATTTTATTATTTATAATCTTTTTGAGTTCATCATCCTCCGTCAAAAGGCACCCTTGAATCAGCTTATCACTTGCACCCGTTATTTTTTTTATAACAGAATCACTTAAACCTGCCTTGAGAAGTTGTCCAATTCCATACTTGACAATACTTGTTACACTTGTCATCTCTATTAAAGTCCCTAAATAGTCAGGAATCCCAGAAGAAGATGTTATCTCTCCCCATGGTTCTCCATTCCCATCTATGAAAAGCAAGTCATCATTGCTCTTTACTTTATTCTGAAAAACAAATTTCTGCACCTGCTGTAACTGTCTTGACAATTTGGGCGGCAAACGAAGTTCAAAGCCATTTACTATAATAAAACCATAATATTCATCAAAATTCTCCCATTTGATTTTTCTCAATTCACGATATGTGATCCCATAAAGCATCATCATTTTTATTCCGATAGCCGCCATTGCTTTCTTAAGATCCGTAGCCCCTCCCCATTCCGTATCTTCAAGCTGTTCATTGGACCATGCCAAAAGCTCTTCGGCTTGCATAAATGTCAAAGGCTCCTGCTCAACTATGCCCGCCAGTAAATCACATTTCTCAATATATGCCATCATTCGTTTCATATATGAATTTTCCCGCAGGCGGTTGAAAGAAATTGCATCATATAATTCAGGATTTGTAATATCTGTAGTCTTTCGGATGTAGTTAAAAAACAATCCTACCACGGTGGCATACCGTTTAGCCTTTGTCTTGCTCTTATATCGCTGTATATCTTCCACATTATAAATCAGGCTCTGTAATATAAATTCAACATCTATACCCTTAAGTAGAATACGGAGTGGTTCTCCCGACAAAGAATTTCCCCAATGTATTTCCAAATATTCGGTAAAATTCATTACATCACTTTTATAATCCGGATATTCTGTTATAAAGTCATCAATTATTTTTTGGTAATTCATACAATTAGTCCTTTCCAATATTTTATATTATTATACGTTTGTGCTTATTATATGTCAATTGCAATATATAATCCGATAATATTTCGATTTCATATATTGTATACTTCGATTTTCTCTCATATTTTCTTATATGTATCCGATAAAACATTGGATTATAACTAATTAATAAAACGGAGAGCCACTCAAACTCTCCGCTTCCTATCCCTCACCTTACAATACACCACCGCCACTGCCGTACTCACAAACGTCGCCACAATCGCCGGCGCAATAATCCCCGCCGGATTTACGCTTCCGTACTGCTGTCTGTAAGCAATCATATTCACGGGAATCAGTTGCAGGGAAGAAATATTCAATATCAAAAACGTACACATCTCATTACTGGCAATTCGCTCCCGTTTCCCTTTCTTCCCTCCCACAGTTTCCACACCGCCTTTAGCAGTCCCATCCGCAGACACATACGCCGGATTTCCTCTTTCGCGCTCCAACTGTGCCAGCGCCTCCATCGCCTTAAGCCGCCCTTGTGTCAAGTTAATGACACGAAATTTTTTGTAATTCTTAAAACTGGGATTTATTAATTTCCCAATATCCTTTTCTACTAGAACCTATACGAATAATCATTTCTGATTCACGCAGTTCTCTTATAATACGGCTAATCTTTCTGGTACTCAAACCTGTCTGTTCACTCATTTTTTTTGCTGTAATATCAGGTTCTTCTTTCAACAATAACAATACCTTATCTCTATCACTTTGATTATCGCCACTTATATCGCCATTATTATCGCCATTGGCGACAATTTCATCATTAGCAGATAAAGAAAATGGAAAAATAGCTTTTATAAAATGATCCGATATTTCAAAAATACTACGGTCATATGATTGCAAAATCCTACTCATACCAGATCCTAATTGTTCAACTAATCCCAAGTCCTTAAATACCCGCATCAATTCTCTATTTCTAGGCATGCTACTACAACTGAAAAAATCTTCTTTACTTTGCCCTGGAATCAAGCCCCCATACGATGTAATCTCTATCCTGTCACTGAACACCTCGAATACAGGCGGAATTTCCCGCGAAAAATCATTATGCACAACAGCATTGATTAACGCTTCTCTTAACGGTACAGATTCAACAAGATTCTTTTCAATCCTTTTTGTACTAGTCACTTTTACCTTTGTAACATTTTCTATTTTCATTTTCTCCAAGACATGATTTGCTGCCTTAATCAATGAGCAATATCCATATTCTTCATTTTCAACCAAGTCTACTTTCGTTGTTCCAGTATATTTTGCAACTTTAATTGACACTCCGTTTTCATCTGCCAGCAAATACGCTATATAGTTATATTGTCCATCAGGAGTAAGCAATTCAAGGCTGTTAGCAAATTTCCTATTTAACTCAAATCCCCTTTCTTGATAGTATATCTTTAACTGTGCAAAAGTAAGGTCTTGTCTGGGAGATGGAATATTTCGCAATGTTGTATGTATTCTTTTTGCGTACAGTTCGTCTATTAATGTAGTAGACATTGGCTGAGTCGACGTTCCAAGCCTCATATAACACCCGTTCGGTGACATTCCTTTACTTTTGATATAATATGGTTTTTCAAGGCCGCTGGAGACAATTATTTTAGTTATCGGAATATTGTCTACATATTCAGTAGCAATATCAAATAACCCAAGCGTTGATGGTAAAATATTATTCTTAATTCTATCAGCAATCTTTAACTGCATAGAATCTAAATCAGAATTTTTAACTGGATTTCCCTTGTCATCAATTCCTATATAAAGAATGCCACCCTCACGGTTATTTAAAAACGCCACTATTTCTTTTTCCAATTTATCATTTAAAGTCGCCTTTAATTCAATTCGATTACTTTCTTGAAACATCATTATCCTCCATTGAAAAATAAATCAGATATATGAATAGTATTCATTCTGAGCTATGGCTTTATTAATATTTTTATCCAAATAATCTTTATATTCAGACTTCATTGTACCATAATATTGAGTTTCTAACCTAGAAAACCCGATGCCTGTTATTTTTGATATAAGTAATGGATTAACCATGTTATTGACCATAATTGAAATAGCTCCATTCCGAATAGGCTCCACCGGATATGTTCTTCTTTTTGTTTTTTCAATATATCCAATATCCTGTAATAAATTGAGGAACCAGGTATTTAAAGATTCATCCGTAAATTTCCCCTTATGGCGATAAATAAATTCAAAAATTTTATCTGTTTTTCCAGCCCGTTTTCCGTTCTTACATTCAGCATATTGAATCGCCTGAATGATGTCTCTTGATAATCCACAAGGAATATTTATTTTAATTTTATTTATGTTCAAAATCTTAAAATTACCTTCAAAGTCATTCATTTTAATTTGCCCTATTATATTCCTCTTAGCAGGCGCAATTAATGTTATTTTAATAAATAAGCGCATTATAATTCTTTGTAAATAACGTTCTTCATCCCTTAGACCGAACCCTTCTTCTAAAGACTGCTCCATTAATTTTTCCATAGCTGCTAATATTTCAATAATTTCTTCGCATTTAAAACTGCCTCTTTCTACAGGTTCAGATAATTCATATTTTTTTACTATTTCCTCTTTATATTCTTTGTAATCATAATCCGTAAAAATATCCGGAAGTTTGTCCGTTCTGCTTAAATAATCATAAAAACTTTTTAAAGCCTCCAAATGTGCCTCCATAGTAGAACGGGTATTTAACTCCCCCCTTTCCAGTCTATAATATCCTATGCAATCTTCTACTACCTTTTTGTCTATTACTCTTGGACGATTCTCTAAGCCTGCCTTTTTTAAATAATCTATAAATTTATCTACATGTTTTCTATAAGAATGTTTGTTCTTAAGAAGTTCTACACAATCTTCAAAATACATATCTCTATACCTTTCCATTTCGCTCATATCTCATTTCCTTTCTCTATTAAATGATAATTTTATAGTAATCCAAGAAAATAGGCTTGTCAATATAGTTTTTCATACTGCACAAACGGCGGAGAATTATTTTCAAATTCTCCGCCTCCTGTCCTTCCCCTTACAATAAACCACCGCTGCCGCCGTACTGACAAACGTCGCCACAATCGCCGGCGCAATAATCCCCGCCGGGTTCACACTTCCATATTGCCTTCTGTAAGCAATCATATTCACCGGTATCAGCTGCAGGGAAGAAATATTCAAAATCAAAAACGTACACATCTCATTGCTGGCAACCCTGCCGCTCTTTCCATTTGCCGACACAGGCAGTTCACCGCCGCTCTTACCTGTCTTGTTCCCCTTTTTCTTTCCGTCTGCAAAAATGCCTTCCCCTGCAGACACATACCCTGGCATCCCCCTCTCCGCCTCCAATTTCGCCAGTTCCTCCATCGCCTTAAGCCCGGCCGGTGTACAGGCCCAGCCCAATCCCAGCACATTGGCAATGAGATTAGTCGCAATATATTCTCTCGCGGGGTGTCCCTTGGGAATCCTGGGAAAGAGGAAACTGATAAAAGGCTGAATCCCCCGTGTCAGTTTGGCAATTAGTCCCGACTTCTGCGCAATCTCCATAAGACCCACCCACAGCGCCATGACACCGATCATGGTAATACACAAAGACACGGCGTCTCCTGCGGAATCCAGCGCAGCATTTGTGACCTCCGCCATCTTTCCTGTGAAAGCACCATACACAACTCCTATCAGAATCATAAAAGCCCAGATATAATTTAGCATAGCAATACTCCCCTCCCTGCACATTTTATTACTTCCAGACGAAAACAATGTGCAGTCAGCATTTTCACTTATAACATTTTATGTTCCTTCCGGTTATGATATAATTGCTAAAGGCAAAATAAACACATGCAAAGAAAGGAACTCTTTCTTATGTCCCAGCAGATCTTACTCCTGGAAGATGATGACAGTCTGAATCTTTCCGTCAGCCTTAAACTGCAAAAGGAAGGCTATACCGTGCACAGCGCCTTCTCTGTCAAAGAAGCAAAAAAACTTTATCAGACCTGTGACATATCTCTTATCATATGCGATATTACCCTGCCGGACGGAAGCGGCCTGGATTTCTGCGCCCATGTACGAAAAGAGAGCAATGTCCTGTTCCTTTTTCTGACGGCACTTGACACCGAGGAAGATATGGTCGCCGGCTATGCACAGGGGGCAGACGATTATATCGCCAAACCCTTTTCCCTGAATGTGCTGGTTTCCAAAGTAAACGCTCTCTTAAAGCGTTTCCCCAAGGACAGCCCTCACTGTATTGTCTCCGGTGACATCTCTCTGTATCCGGAAGAGAAGCGTGTCTGTAAGAACGGGCAGCCGCTTACGCTGACTGCCAGAGAATATTCCCTGTTAGTCTTTTTTATGGAGAATCCCCTGCACATCTTATCCCGCAATCAGTTATTGGAATCCATATGGGATATTGACGGCAGTTTTGTGGATGAAAATACACTTTCTGTCAATATCCGCCGGCTGCGGGAAAAAATAGAAAACAATCCCTCTTCCCCCGCCATGCTTAAAAACGTCCGGGGATTAGGTTATATCTGGGAAAGGAACTGTGAGAAGCGATGAAGAAAATATATCGGGAAGCGCACTATGACAGGAGAATATATTTTTCCCTTGTAATCATCTATCTGCTCTTTACTCTGTCCATCGGGTTTCTGGGATTGGAATTTCTAAACAGCCAGTATACACATAGGCTGAACCTGCTCGCCAATATCACCGGCACCGTCCTCTCTGAGGATCCTGCCTTGGAAAATGTTCTTGTGGAAGCCATCCAGGACAGCGAATACCAACACCTTACAGAGGGCTACACAGCGCTCCACAAATACGGATACCAGGCATATCTGTCCATGTATGACGATATACAATACCGTCATTCCCTGAAAGGCTTTTTGGCTCTGGCGCTGCTTTTTTTCCTGGCTTCTCTACTGATCGTCACCTTCTGCTTCCACCTGCTTTTCAGAAATCGTAATATGCAGGAAAAGCGTCTTTTGAGCATATTAGACCGCTTTCTCTCGGAGGACTACTCTTTTATGGAACATTCTGGAGACATGACTCCCATTTTCAATCAGTCTTTTACTGACACTCTCGTAAAACTGGGACACAAGCTGATGCTTAAAACACAGGCTCTCTCAGCGGAACATGACAATACCAAAACACTGGTGACGGACATTTCCCATCAGCTCAAAACACCGGTCAGTGCTCTCAAGAACTGCCTTACCCTGAGTATGGAAGCTGACTCCGCCACAGAACGGGATACCTTTTTGCAAAGATGTTCCCTGCAGCTGTCGAAACTGGAATCCCTGCTGGAGGCTCTGATCCACATTTCCCGTCTGGAAACTTCCATGATCACCCTGCATAGAGAGCAAACCGCTTTGTCGGATATTCTGATTGATGCCGTCAACACAATCTATGTCAAAGCCATGCAGAAAGATATTTCCGTAGAGGTAATCGACTCTTGTGAAGAGTCCTCCGGGAATCCCGATACTTCTCTTTCTCTGTCTTTGGACCGCAAATGGACTGCCGAGGCACTGGCCAACATTCTGGACAACGCCGTCAAATATTCTCCTCTGGGAAGTACTGTGACTGTACGGCTTCATAAACTCTACAGTTATGTCCGTATCGAAATCGAAGATGCCGGTATTGGCATCCCAAAGGAAGACTATAACAAAATCTTTCAACGATTCTACCGCGGTTTCCATCCCACGGTACAGCAAAGTGAGGGTTCAGGAGTAGGGTTGTATCTAAGCCGTAAGATTCTTGAAGAACAGGGTGGTTCCATCATGGTAAAGCCTGCTTTCAGGCAGGGAAGTATCTTTGTGATACAGCTTCCCCTGGATTATGCGGCGCATACATCTGATGCAGCGGCTGCTCCAACATATTCATCTTAATTTTCATTTTGTAAGGCTCCTGTAAGATTTCTGTCTTATGCTGTATATATCATAACGAAAGGCAGGCTGATATCCATGAGCGAACACACAAACATTATCTTAAAGACTGACAATTTATGCAAGTATTACGGTGCCGGAGATAATCTGGTCAAAGCCGTTGACTGCATAGACCTTGCAATCATACAAGGAGAATTTATCTCCATCGTCGGTAAGTCCGGAAGCGGCAAATCCACCCTGCTCCATATGCTAGGTGCACTGGACAATCCGACCTCCGGCAGTGTCTGGCTGGATGGTGAAAATATATCTTCCTTTAAAGAGAATCGTCTCTCCCAGATCCGCCGGCGCAAGATCGGCTTTATTTTCCAATCCTACAATCTGATTCCTTCTTTAAACGTATGGGAAAACATCGTCCTTCCGCTGGGCCTGGATAACAAAGAAGTAGACACTGCTTTTATCCAGGATATCGTAAAGACACTGGGCCTGGATAACAAGGTAAAAAATCTCCCCAACACTCTTTCCGGCGGCCAGCAGCAGCGTTGTGCCATTGCCCGGGCGATTGCCGCCAAACCTTCTATTATTCTGGCGGACGAACCCACCGGTAATCTGGACACCAAAACCGGAGATGAAGTCATGGCACTCTTAAAAGCTTCCGCCAAAAAGTATGGGCAGACGCTGGTGGTCATTACGCATAACGAAGAAATTGCCCAGATGGCTGACCGCACCGTTATGATCGCCGACGGAAAGGTGGTGGGCTGATATGAAGATGGTTTTTCGTCTGGCATTAAGCAAACTCCGTTATCATAAAAGCCGTACCATGCTGACCGGTATCGCCATCATGCTTACCACCATGCTGTTGACAGCCATCGGCACCAGTGCCATCGCACTGCTTGATATGAACAGACAGCTTGTCGTGGCGCAGACCAATTACCATGCAGCTTTTGGGCTCACAGAACCCGGGCAGCTTTCTGTCCTGTCGAAGCATATCAATGTGGAATCTTTACAAAGTGCAGAAAATTTTGCGCAGATTATATACGGTAAGATGAACGGTTCTTTGAACTATTATGAAACCATTAAGGATGGCATCTATTTCAGCCACCTGGAGCTTACAGAAGGGCATTACCCGGAACGGGAGGATGAAATCTGCTCTGTGCCTGCCTTTTTTAAACGTGTCGGAGCAGATCCCGTTGTGGGCGGTAAAGTCACCCTTTCCTTCCGGGTAAACGGAAAAGGAGATATCCAGACCAAAGAATTTACCATCAGCGGTCTGTTTCCCGACAGAGAAATCTCCACTGACATTTCCGACAGCCGCATTGCCTGGGGCGCCTATGTCTCCAAGGCCCTTCTCACACAATATGAAGAAACCGGACTCTACGAACCATCCCCTATGGCTTACCTGCGTGTCTACGGGGAGGATACGCTTTCTTATGATGAAATGGAGAACAAAATCAACAGCACTGCCTCAGACATCGGACTGGATGAGGAACATGTTTCATGCAATAAACAGTACCTGTTTACCATGACCAGTCCTGACACAGATGCCGTCAGTATTGTAGTTGTCATCAGTCTGGTGGTCGTCCTGTTCTCCACACTGGTCATCTACAGTATCTATTACGTGGGAGTCATTACGGATATCCAGGAAATCGGCAAGCTGAAAGCCCTTGGCGCTTCCAAACGGCAGATTTCCAGACTGTTTTTCTGTCAAAGCGGAATCATCTGCATTTTTGCGATTCCTCTTGGGTTGTTGATCGGTTATTTGCTGCCCTGGTTCCTGTTCCCTCAGGTCATACGAATCCTCAATGCCGCCGCACTGGACTCCACCCGCATGGATCATCTGAAGGGTCTCAGAAATCAGCTGCATATGTTCTCTCTGCCGTTCCTGCTGGCAGTGGTCATATCAGTCCTTATTGCTGTGTTGGTGTCTTTGCTGAAACCTATCCGCATGGCTAAAAAGGTATCCCCGGTGGAAGCCATCCGTTACCAGGAAAACACCACCGACTGCAAAAGCCGCAGAGGACATCTTACCGTGAAAGTCTCCACACTGACCTTTGCCAATCTTGCACGCAACAAGAGACGTACCATCGTCACCATGCTTACCATGGGCTTAAGCAGCGTACTCTTTATCTGCGTAGCGGCCGTCATGAACAGCTGTCGCGTAGAAGATCTTGCAAGGCGTAATATACTGGAAGGGGAGTTTCGCATTTCCTTAGACTATGCACATAACGATAAAGAATATCCGGAAAACAACCTGGATGCGCTCGTCCAGCAGGAATACTTCAGTGAGGCTTTTCTGGAACGACTGTCCTCCATAGAAGGTGTAGAGTCCGTGAAACGCGCTCCTGGAATTATCCTCTCTTCCACGGATATGGAATCCACCCTCTTTGCAGAAAGCAATAACCGGGTGGCAATCTCCTGTTTTACCAGAGAAGACCTTCCGGAACTGAACGAACAGCTTGTATCCGGTGATATCGACTATGACCGCATGACTGCTAATAATGAGGTCATCTATACCCATGAATACTCTTTTGAAAAGTATGGACTTGCCCTGGGCGATGTTTTCCCGCTGACACTCTACGACGGTGACCGGGAAATTCCTCTTACCGTCACCCTGACCGCAGTATCCCAGCCGGAAAGTTACATCACTCTCATTATCATGACAAAAGACAGCTGGGACAATCTGGGGCTGACCTGTGACCCGACCACAGACATCTATTTACATGTCAAGGATGCACAGTATGATGATGTGAAAAAAGCGCTTCAGGATATCGTAGCTGAGAATGAACATTTCAGCCTCTATTCCATGGACGAGGAAATGGCCATTGGACGCTCCGGTTTAAGTCTGATTAAATATCCGGTATACCTGATCCTTGTTCTGATTGCTGTGATCGGTTTCATGAATCTGATCAACACGATGATCACCAGTATTATCACCCGTAAGAGAGAACTGGGGATCCTACAGGCACTGGGGCTTTCCAACAGACAGCTTGTCCGTATGCTGTCCGGGGAAGGCATGGTCTTTACCGCAGGCACGCTTTTTATCAGTGCAACGCTTGGGCATCTGTTTGGATATCTGTTCTTCCTCTATGCCAAGAAGATGCACTTTATGAGCTTAAAGGGTTATCATTTCCCACTCTGGGAGACCGTAATCCTTGCGCTGGTATTATTGTTCGGCCAGGCGGCGATTACACTTTTTATCAATAAAAAGGTGGAAAAGGAGAGTCTGATTGATAGAATCAGAAGCCAGGAGTAGGAGGAAATTTTCATGGCAGCAGGTTTTTATCACACCTGCTGCCATACGCATCATTCTGATTATCTTAATTTTTCAGCAGACATAATCTGGGATTCTTTATGTTCACGGAACCATCTTTTACATACAGGGAAATATCTTTCCCTTTTGGTTCATATACCCGTACATTCAACGCCGTATTATCCAGATAAAGCGTGGCAACTGTTCCGTCTACGACTATCTGCAGCAAATATTCTTTGTCGGCTTCCAAAAATATCGGCCGTTCAGAACCCTGCGCCATATATCTAAACCACGGCAAATTCGGCGTGCGGTTGAAATCTACTTTTCCATTTTTAATTTCAATTTCAAAACGATATGCATCTCCGGTTTCTTTTTCCTCAAAAAAATTGACGCCAAATGCACGAGTACCTGATCTGAAACAAACAACCGTTTCAAATAGAAAGGTTTCTTCATTACATTCCCCAATGAACCCCTCATGAACTCCACTTTCCGCTTCGATTACTTTTTCTGCAAATAAATTATCAGAAACCTTCTGCGCAAATGCATTATGTACGCTGTCAGGCATCTTTACTTTTAAGTCTCCATTTTCCTTTTGTACAAGTTCATGCACTACCAGCGTTCCGCCCCAAATCCAATTATTAATATCCTTATCCTGATCTTTTGAAGCAACCCAGCCAAACAAATAACGATGTTCATTATCCCCGCAGGATCTTGCTGCATAATATGCCCTGCCATCAAAAGCATCATCATCCGGCATCTGCCATGGTCCGTAAATCGAACGGCTTTTCCTATATATAGTTTTGCTGTTCTCGCTGTATTCCGTTGTGAGTAAATACCACCAGTCTCCCATACAAAACAAATCAGGCATTTCATGCATGCAAAACATATTCGGGGCCCAAAAATCCCCTTTAAACTCCCACTGCTCTAAGTCTTTTGATGTGAAATATACTGTGCAGCCTGTTTTGATCTGTCTATTATCCTGCTTGTGCGCACCCAGGATCAGAATATATTCTTTTGAATCTTCGTCCCATAAAACATAAGGATCTCTCCAATCATTCGGATCATATCCCATTTGCGGAGGAAGTTTCAACTTATCTGCTGATTTTGTCCAGCGTATCAGATCATCACTGGTTGCATGCATTAATACCTGCGCCGCCTTACCTTTAGCAGCAAAATCCCGATTATACCCTGTATAAAATGCATGATACTGTCCTTCCCCTTCAAACACGCTTCCTGCAAAAATGAATTGATCCTGTTCCGTGTCTTCACCGCGCAGAAGCACCTCACCTTTATCTTCATAATGTACAAAATCTTCTGTCACCGCCAATGCCCAGCCAAACGGTTCTCCAAACGGCTCCGGATTTCTCGTATCCCGCTGATGATACAAATAAAATTTTCCATCTTTATAAAACGGCATACAATCTCCAAATGCATATCCCATAGGTTGATAATAAATATTCTGCATAACTTTGCTCTCCTTAATCACAATAATTTATCCCTTAACTGCGCCCATCGTCATTCCCTTTACTATTTTTTTCTGAATCATAAAAGATATTAAAATGATTGGCAGACTGAACAAAACTGCCCCGGCCGCCATTGGTCCCAATTGAAGATTATATTCTGTTAAAAATTCAGACAATCCAACCGGAACGGTTTTGGTACCGGACATTGTTATTAATAATGCAAACAAAAAGTCATTCAACCCTGTCAAAAATGTGAAAATAGCGGTTGTTGCCATTCCATTGATTGATACCGGTACCATTATCCGAAAGAAAACGCCAAAGCTGCTACAGCCATCTACCAATGCGGCCTCATCCAACTCTCTCGGTATGCCATCAAAAAAACCCATCATCATCCATATTACAAACGGTATTCCTATACTTGCATAAACAAATATCAGTGCAATATGCGTATCTCGAAGTCCAATTTTATTAATCACTGCATAAACCGGTACGCTAATACAAACAAGAGGTATCATACGTATCATAAGAGTCAGATACATGAAAAAAATTGATAACCGTGAGCGGAACCTTGACAACCCATATGCTGCAAGCGAACCCAGCGCCAAACTTATAACCGTACTGACAGATGCTGCAATCAAACTGTTTGCCAAATACTTTCCAAATGTCAGATATGCAAACATATCTCTGTAATTCTGTATTGAAACAGGGTTTGGAAAAAACCGAGGCTGTGTGGATATTACATCAGACGGTTGTTTTAAAGATGTCGATACAGTAAATAAAAAGGGAAATAAAAATACAAACACAAATATCAGGCAAATCAAAAACGGAACCAGTCTTTTCAAACTCTTTTTCACTCTTATACCTCCGCTCAATTCTTAATCCTCATTTACCTTCCAAACATTCCTCATAAAGAACCATGCTAATGTTAAAAGGACGATCATAAATATAACAGCCATAGCGCTTGCTTCTCCCACTTGCCCAAAGCGAACATTGGATTTATAAATATATGTACTGATCACTTCTGATGAAAAATTAGGTCCCCCCTGGGTCATAGCCCAGATTACATCAAATGAACGCAAAGCATCCATAACACGTATCATCAGAACAATTACAATATTGGTTCTCAGCAATGGCAGAGTAATGTGATAAAACAATTTAGCTGTACTCGCTCCATCAATTCGTGCAGCCTCATAATAAGTTGGGTCTATCCCTTGCAGTCCTGCCAATAACACAAGCATAATAAAGGGAGTATTTAACCAGACATCGGCCAATATACAGGATATCAAAGAAACCTTTGGATCTGACAGCCACATAATCGAATGTGTATTATCCAGAATTCCCAGCCTGCATAGTCCCCAGTTGATAATTCCAAACTGATCGCTCAATAAATATTTCCAAACCAGCCCTGACACCAATGGAGCCATCATTAATGGTGTTAACATTAAAGTACGCATCACCTGACTTCCCTTAAAACCTACATTCAACATTAATGCCAGTAACAATCCCAGAACAAACTCTATTCCAACCGCACCAACAACGTATTTTATTGTATTAACGACACATAGTGCAAATTTCTCGGAAGTAAAAACAGTAATATAATTTTTTATTCCAATGAAGTTTTTCTGACTTATATTGGCAATATCATATTTGAAAAAGCTATCTACTATTAATTTGACGGCAGGGATCAGGAAAAATATAAACATCATAAATCCCGCTGGCAAGAAAAAGAAAATAAACATTCTTTTATTTTTCCGCACCTACACTTCCCTCCTATATCTGTCATAAATATTTGCCAGTTTCCGGCTGAATATCTCAGCCGGAAACTTTTTAACTCTTTAATTTAACAGCTGATCAATCATCTCGGCTGCATCATCCAATGCTTCCTGTGGTGATTTCTGCTGCATCAATGCCTGTTGTATAGCAGGAACCAATGCCTCTGTTTCAATTAAATTCCATTCCACTATGGGCGCACGATTCTGTGTTGCCGGTCCCCCTAAAGTAGCCTGAATATCTGCTAAGAAAGCATATTCCTCCTGTTCCCCATACTTTTCAAATAAAGACTTTCTTGCCGCTGTTCCCAAATTATTCATGATCAATTCATTATTGTCATACATAAATTTCACATATTCCTTTGCAATCTCCTGTTTCCTGGAAGATTTCGGAATCACCTGATACCAGGGTCCCGGAATTGCCCCTATGCCCGCACTCCCGGCAAGATGAGGCGCAGTTGCTACTTTACCTGCAACTTTTGATGTTTCCGGATTATTTGCCGCAAGATAGAAATGTCCCCAGTTAAGCATCATTGCTAAATTCCCCTGATAAAACATCTCAGATACTTCACCAGATGCCATTTCCATAGCTCCCGGCGGGCATGATTTATCCTCATTCACAATATCACAAAGAAATGTTAAGGCATCTACATATGGCTGCTGATTCACCAATACTTCTCCATTGTCACCTAAGACAACAGGTCTGGCACCCGCCTGCACGGATTGCTCAAGCCAACAGCATGCTGTATCTCCATCAGTCTTTCCGAAAATACCGGTACCATACAGATCGATTTCTCCATCACCATCCGTATCCCTCGTAAAAAATTTTGCAACATCACGGTATTCCTGCCAAGTAGCAGGCGGAGCAAGCTCATACCCATACTCTGCTTCAAAAGCTGCCATTTCATCCGGATCTTCAAAAAGGTCTGTTCTATACATAAGTATCTTGCAGTTTGTCCAGACAGGCATGCCATAGCTGACATTATCAATCTGGCCGCCAGCCAACATTCCCGGCATCAAATCGTCCACCACCTCAACCGTCATTAAATCATCAATCGGTAACATCCCCTGAGCAAATTCAGCCATCCAGAGAATATCAATGGTAGCGACATCATACGCCCCTGTGGATGCGGTAATGTCCGCTTTCAATTTATCGTAGACACCTGTATAGGGTACCGACTCCACTCTTACCTCATAACCTGTCTGTTCTTTAAATGCCTCAGCCGTTTTCTGTGTTGCCTCAAATGCAGGACTTCCCCCCTGCACCAAAACCGTTATATAGTTATCTTTCTGTGCCGTGACATTTTCTGCCGGACTGTCTGCGGATTCTTCTGTCCCACAGCCTGTAAACAGACCCATAACCATGATCATGCTCATCAATGTGCATAAAACTCTTTTCTTCATATAGTTCTCCTCTCCAATCAATTCGATACAGGCATTGCATAATGCCCCAACAATCGTTCTCTGTTACCGCCACCATAGTCCATGTTCAGGCCATCTGCGGCTAACTCTCTTGTCCACTTCCGGCAAATCCGGAAGCGCTGCATGGGGCTCTATCTGATACCAATATGCTACGCTGGAATAATCATTTCCCTGATCGTTAGCATGTCCATGTTCAATTGTTACTCTGATAGATTTTTCAAAATGAACCGGATCTTCTATGTGAAAACGATATAAACTCCACTTTCCAAAGTGCTCCTGTGAATCGCTTCCCAGCGATATCCCATGATAGGGCGCATCATATTCTCCGCTCGGAAAACCCCATGCTGCACAAAAATAATCTTCCGTGCCGGTTCCATGCATAGAAGGCGGCCATACTTCTCCGTCTATAAAGATCATGTCATCTCCCTCTCCCGGCCAAGTATATATCTGTTCTCCTACGTCATGATTATCAATATTCAGCACACATCCGACATAATGTCCTTTGCCCTCTGCCTCTAATATTACATAATTGTCTTTCCCAGTTACATTTACACCCGGCAGATCCCAGGGCCCTTCCGGATCATGCTTTTCATGTAATACTTTCTTACACGGAAATGCACTATTCCATACTGCATGGAAACGTCCCATTTCTTCCGGCGGAGCTTCTTCGATCAGCTCATAGTCTATCATATAAAATAAGTTTTCAATGGGTTCACTACATTCGTTAATAACCTGAATACGTGCTCCTTCCAAAAAAGGCATTGGGAAATAACAATTCATTGCTGCCGCAAATGGACCCGCGGGTCCCCTGCGCTTTGTAAACACCATATTAACAGGCAGTGAAACAAAGTGCCGGCATGTTGCATGACCTATCCCGAAAAAGTCCCCCAAAGGCGCTCTCACACTGGGATTTTCTTCACCGTCCCAATACATCTCAATCACAATTTTTCTAAGATATTGGGGCTCGTAGCATCGTGTAGTCAGCCAGATATGTTTGATCATTCCTGACCCTTTAATATCTGCTATTACTTTTGTTTCTTTAGGCGGCACTACTACAAAATCTCTGTTTCCTCCGGATCGGTCATAACTTGACTCCCTTCTGGAACGAGCATTCTTCATAAATGGCAGTCCACCCAATGGGCTGCTTTGCTGCCAGTCATTCATATATTCGTCCTCCTTTACTTATTTAAGCTATACTATTGTTCCTATTTTATGGTAGCGGTACCATTTTTAGGTATAATTTACTGGTTCGGGATGTATGCTACAACATGTAAAAGTATCTTCTACTTTGCGTCGTAAGGTACTGCTGCGGAATCCCGAATAATTAATTTTGTCGGAAACACAATATTCTGAATCTCCTCATCGGGATATTGATGTCTCCTTATCACACACTTTGCTGCTACTTCGCCCATTTGACGAATGGGCTGTGAAACTGTAGTTAATTTTGGTTCCATTAATTCAGAAATAAATAAATTATCAAATCCTGTAAGTGAAATGTCCTGTGGAATGGATAACCCAACATCCTTGATTGCCCTGTATACTTCCGATGCAATATATTCATTTAAACAATGAATGGCGGTGGGGCGGTTTTGTCTTAACAGCAATTCTAATGCTGCCTGATAACAATTTCCTTCTCCGGGCTCAACCCTTATTATCTGATTATCATTCACCGATAATTCAGCATCAGCCATAGCCTTCTTAAATCCTGCAAATCTTGCATCAGAGGTAGGCAGTGTTTCATCATATCCCATCACGGAAATCTGAGAATGTCCTAATCCAATCAGATATCGAATCATATCGCATGTTCCCTTTTCATCGGTAGCACCAATATTATCAACATTATCCAGACTGGATTGAATTGAAACAATATTAAAATATTTTTGAGCGCGTTCCACAAATTTTTCGCTGTGCAGCCGGCAACTGGTTACAATCAGGCCACAGGCCCTGTCACGAATTAATTTATTAAGGCTTTCTTCTTCTTTGCGCAGGGAATTTCCAATTGCATAAATCAAAAGAGAATACCCCTCAGCATTTACAACATTTTCAACTCCTTTTATTATTTCGCTGAAAAACGGGTTCAAAATGTCGGTAATAAAAAGACCAATCGTGCGATTAGACTTTGACATCATATTTCTTGCTATGCTGCTGGGTACATATCCCGTTTCTTCCATCACTTTAAGAATACGGCGTCTTGTCTCATCATTTACATTTGGACTTTTATTGATCACTCGTGAAACAGTACTTACAGAAACTCCTGCTTTCGCAGCAATATCACTAATATTCAAGTTCCCACTCCTTTTATTGGTACCGCTACCATAATGTATTTCCATTTTACGTTTACAACACTCTTTTGTCAAGATTTTTTTATCATATGTCATAAATTTACACAAAAAAATCTCCTTATCTTTAAATTGCAAACGTTTTAGAAAGCGTTTGCAACAAAAGATAAGGAGATATGAAAGGAAATCCTTTCTACCACTCAACCACTGCCGAAGCCCAGGTCAGGCCGCCGCCAAAACCGCTCATGGCAATCTTCATACCGGGCTTTAACATTCCTTTGCGGTTCATCTCATCCAGAAGGATCGGCACACTGGCCGCGGAAATATTTCCACAGTGATCCAGGCTGATCGGGAACTTATCCTCCGATACGTGCAGTCTCTTCGCTACCGACTGCAAGATTCTGATATTCGCCTGGTGCAGTGCAAAATAATCAATATCCTCCACCGTAAGGCCCGCCGCCTCAATCGTCTTTTGTAACGAGGATGGAACTGCCGTCACCGCAAACTTATAGACTTCCTGTCCATCCATATGTATATAGGCAAGTTCCCTGGATGTCTCCACCAGGGGATTATTATTGGTACGGTTTTCGCAGGCAAGAACCGACCCTCTGGCGCCGTCCGAGCCCTGGTCGAAAGAAAGCAGGCCCGTATTCTCGTCCGCACGGACAACGACAGCCCCCGCACCATCCCCGAAGAGTACGCAGGTACTGCGGTCATTCCAGTCCATAATCTTGGAAAGAGTCTCGGCTCCCAATACAAGTGCCGTCTTATACAAACCCGCCTGCAAATAGGCGTTGGCAATATTTAACGCAAACATAAAGCCGGAACACGCGGCATTGATATCAAACGCCACTGCCCGATCTGCTCCCAGTGCCGCCTGTACTTCACAGGCACAGGAGGGTGTCACATAATCCGCTGTCACTGTTCCTAAGATAATCAGATCAATCTCTTCGGCTGTCACACCGGCATTTTCCAGCGCCCGTCTGGCCGCTTCCGTTGACATACCGGCTGTAGTTTCCTCTTTGGCCAGATGCCTTTCTTTAATTCCTGTTCTGCTGCTGATCCACTCATCGGAAGTATCCATGATCTTGGACAGATCATCATTTGTCACCACATGCCCAGGCAGGCAGCTTCCCGTTCCTATGATTCTTGTTTTCATGTATTTATCCCCGCTCATTTTCCTTTTTGTTTCCATACATACTCTCTGCCGCTCTTTTCCTGTTTTCAGTCAATTGCCCTGACACTGTTTTGCCTCTTCCATATCCGCTCAGCAGACGCCTGCCTGCACCGGCCGGAATTCATCCATGATATCTTTCACATGCTCCATCCTGGTCGCCCGGTAAGCGTTTGCCCCGCAGAACAGCAGCGCCTGATCCACCTTACCTTTTACGGCGTTTACCAGTGCGTCCGTGATACAGTAAGGGGTCTGATCCGGTTTACAGGTACTGATACACAGATGACATTTTCCGTGCGGGATCCGTCCCTCTTTCGCCTTGTTCATAAAGGGATTTAAGATGGCACGCCCGGGCATACCCACCGGACTCTGCACAATGACGATATCCTCTTCCCCGGCATCAATATAGCTCTGCTTATAGGCTGCATCCGCATCACATTCATAGGTAGTCACAAACCTGGTAGCCATCTGTACGCCGGCAGCACCCATTTCCACATAATGTTCCATATCTTCACGGGTATAGATGCCGCCCGCCATGATCACCGGAATCCTGGTATCATGCTCCGCCGCCGTCTCATTGACCTGTGCAATGATCGCCTTCACTTCCTCATCGTAATGCAGGGCCTCGATATCTTCCAGCTGCTCCTTATGAAATCCCAGATGTCCGCCGGCAAGCGGCCCTTCAATCACCACCGCATCCGGCAGCCTGCTGTACTTCTTCCACCAGTACCTCATGATCACCTGAGCAGACTTGACACTGGACACAATCGGCGCCAGTTTGGTTTTGGCCGCTCCCACAATTTTGGGAAGATCCATGGGAAGTCCTGCCCCGGATATGATCAGGTCAATGCCCGCAGCCACTGCCGCTTTCACATACTCCTCATATTTTCTGGTAGCCACCATGATATTGACACCCAGAATACCTCCTTTGGCAATCTTTCTCGCCTTCTCGATCTCTGTGCCGATAGCCCGCAGATTGGCCCCGATGGGATCTGTGTCAAAATCGGGCTCCCGATATCCGATCTGTGCTGTGGAAATCACTCCGATTCCGCCCTCTGCGGCCACCGCACCGGCCAGGGAAGACAGACTCACACCGACTCCCATACCGCCCTGGATTACGGGTACACGCGCTGATAAATCCCCTATTTTTAATGGTTTAATATTTACCATATTCTATGCCTCTCCGATTGCAAAAGTAAGCTCCGCCTGCGTGACCAGTTTCCCATCCACATAGGCTTTCGCCGCTCCTACCCCGATAGGACCCTTCATCTTTATAATTTCTGTCTCCAGCATAAGCACATCTCCGGGCACGACTTTTCCTTTAAATTTCGCATTGTTAATAGCTGCAAAATAAGCCGTCTTACCTTTAAACTCCGGCTGGCTTAAGATCGCAACCGCTCCTGTCTGCGCCAGGGCTTCCACAATCAATACCCCCGGCATGACCGGTTCCTGCGGAAAGTGCCCCGCAAAGAAAGGCTCGTTGTAGGACACACATTTTTTCGCTACCACACGTTTACCCTCTTCCAGCTCCTCAATCGTATCAATCAGCATAAAAGGCTGTCTGTGGGGTATAATCTCCATAATCTCTTTCGCTGTCATCAGTGACATAGGTTCTCTCCTCTCATTTTAAATGCCGCTCCGCTTGTTTTTACTCAGCACTCAACATATCTCTTAACAAGAAGACTTGCATTATGACCGCCAAATCCAAGAGAGTTAGATAATGCATAGTCAAAATTCTCCTCATAGGGCTCGATACAATAATTCAGATCGCACTCCTCATCCGGTACCTGGTAACCTACTGTTTTATGAATATATCCTTCCTGTAATTCTTTGACACAGGTAACAAACTCGATTGCGCCTGCCGCGCCCAGAAGGTGTCCTACCATGGACTTGGTGGAGTTAATCTTAATATCTTTTGCATGGTCTCCAAAGAGAAGTTTAATTGCCCGGGTCTCAAAAAGGTCATTGTGATGGGTACTGGTTCCGTGAGCATTGATATAAGTAATATCATTCAGTTCAAGTCCTGCGTCTTTGACCGCATATTCCATGGCTTTGGCCGCACCCTCGCCATCCTCTGCCGGGGAAGTAATATGATACGCATCGGAAGAACATCCATAGCCTGCCACTTCGGCATAGATCTTCGCACCTCTTGCCTTTGCGTGCTCTAACTCCTCAAGCACCACGACAGCTGCACCCTCGCCCATGACGAAGCCGTTTCTCTCCTTATCAAAAGGAATGGAACATCTCTTTGGATCTTCCGAAGTAGATAATGCTGTAAGGGCAGAAAAGCCGCCAATACCAATAGGACATATACTGCCTTCTGTACCGCCTGCCACCATCACTTCTGCATCCCCGTACTGAATCGCACGGAACGCTTCACCGATAGAATTTGTTCCCGTAGCACAGGCTGTCACCACATTGATGCTCTTGCCTTTTAACCCAAACTGTATGGATACGTTGCCTGCCGCCATGTTGGAGATGGTGAGCGGCACAAATAAAGGTTCAATTCTGCCAGGACCTTTCTCCACAAGTCTGCTGTGGGAACGTTCCATCGCCTGTAAAGAACCTGTGCCGGAACCTACCGCCACACCCACGCGGTAAGGATCTTCTTTCTCCATATCAATTCCTGCGTCTTCCAGGGCCTCTTTGGTAGCCGCTACCGCATATTGTGAAAAAGGCTCCATTCTTTTAGCCGCTTTAAAATCCATATAATTCTTGCCCTCAAATCCTTTTACTTCCGCGGCAAGTTTACATTTAAAATCCGTTGTATCAAACTTTGTAATGGGTGCAAAGCCAATTCTGCCTTCTTTGATACCAGCCCAGAACTCTTCTACACTCAATCCAATGGGGGTGATTGCTCCCATTCCTGTTACCACGACTCGTCTGCTCATTTCGCTGTTTTAACTCCTTTCTTGTAACTCTTTATGATATCTGTATAAACTGGTAAACCCGCACTATCGTGCTCCTTGTCCGATTTCATCGGACGTTTGCTCGTTAACGCCGCAAGAAAAACAAATGTCTGCTTCGCAGCCGCTTGTTTTTCTTTTGCGGCTGTTAGATGGCCATACCACCGTCTACGGAGATTACCTGACCGGTGATATAGGCTGCCTTATCACTTGCCAGAAAAGCCACTGTCTCCGCAATATCCCTGGGGGTACCCACACGCTTTAAGGGAATCTGCGCAAGGGTTGCCTCTTTCGCTGTATCTGTCATGGCCTGCGTCATGTCTGTATCAATAAACCCTGGCGCCACGGCGTTAACGGTAATATTTCGACTGGCCAATTCTCTTGCCATGGACTTGGTCAGGCCAATCACGCCCGCCTTGGAAGCCGCATAGTTAGCCTGTCCCGCATTGCCAAGCACGCCGCTGACAGAGGACAGATTGATGATTCTCCCTGCCTTCTGTTTCAGGAAAGGACGGTACATATGTTTCATGGTATTAAACGTACCTTTCAGGTTTGTATCAATCACGGTGTCAAAATCTTCCTCTGTCATCTTGATCACCAGATTGTCCCGTGTGATTCCCGCATTGTTTACCAGAATATCAATATGTCCGAAAGCCGCCAGCATATCTGTGATCATCTGGCCGCATGCTTCATAGTCCGCCACACTGCACTGCACCGCCACAGCTTTCCTTCCCATGGCTTCAATCTGCGCTGCAACTTCCTCAGCCTTCTCTTTGGAACCATTATAATTTACAATTACATCTGCACCATACTCCGCAAGCGTAAGAGCAATCTCTCTGCCGATGCCGCGCCCTGCGCCTGTCACTAATGCCACTTTCCCTGTCAACATATTTTCACCCTTTCCCTGTAACAAAAGTAATTTGCTTCGCAAATAACTTTGCGAGATCTGCTTCGCAGCCTCGTAAATCCGAAACAACTTCCCATACGCTGAAATTTAGATGAGTTTTTTCAAATCCTCAACTTTTTCAATGTTAATTACTTTCACATCTCTGTTGATCTTTCTCATGAAGCCTGACAGTGTCTTACCGGGGCCGATTTCAATAAAGGTGTCCACACCGTCTGCAATCATGCGCTCCACTGTCTGCTGCCATTTGACGGAAGATGAAACCTGTTTTTCTAACAAAGGCTTTACATCCTCTTTCTTCTTCACATAATCCGCAGTCACATTAGCGATATAGGGTATCTCAATGTCGTGGATTTCCACGTTCTCCAGTTCTTTGGCCAGCTTCTCACCGGCACCCACCAACAAGGGTGAATGGAAAGGACCGCTGACCTTTAACGGCACACATCTTTTGGCACCTGCTGCCGTCAGCTTCTCCACCGCCGCCTGGGCCGCGCCTTCTTCCCCGGTAATGACGATCTGACCCGGACAGTTATAATTGGCAATGGTTACCATGCCGGGCGTCTCCTCACAGATCTGCTCGATTACTGCGGTATCCAGACCAAGCACTGCAACCATGGCGCCACCCTGGGGTACTGCCTCCTGCATGTAGATGCCGCGCTTACGCACCACTTTAAATACATCTTCGGGACTCATAACGCCGCTTGCCACCAGTGCCCCATACTCGCCAAGGCTTAATCCGCCTGTCACATCAGGCCGGATTCCTTTTTCCTCGACTGCTTTTAATAAGGCCACTTCTGTAGCAAGCATGGCAATCTGTGTATATTCTGTAATATTAATCTGCTCATTTTCCTCAAAACAGAGTGCCTCCACATCCAGATCACTGGCCTTACTCGCCAGTTCAAACATTTCTCTGCAGACCGGAATCTGCTCATAGAAGTCCTTACCCATCCCCACATACTGTGCTCCCTGGCCAGGGAACATAAATGCCGTCTTACCCATTATTCCTTCCACCTTTCTCTTCTTTCAAATAGTTTGAAATTCAAAGTATTTATGTGTAAAAAAAGCAAGCCACGCAGCTTGCTTTTTTCAGCATTTTCCTGCATTTTACCTTATTTCAGCTTCAACAAAACTTCCGCCTGCTCCATAATCTCTGTTATCATTTCCGCACAAGTCTGCTCCCTGCTGACCATGCCTGCAATCTGCCCGGCCATAAGAGTTCCGGATACCACATCACCCTCAACCACTGCTTTGCGCAGAGAACCCAGTGTGAGTTTCTCCATTTCCTCCAAAGAAGCTCCTTCTTTTTCCATCTGCAAGTATTCTCTGGTCAGTTTGTTACGAATCTGTCTGACCGGATGTCCGTTGCCTCTGCCGGTAACTTCGGAATCAATATCCTTCGCTACAATCACTTTCTGTTTATAGTTATCATGTACGGTGCACTCAGCTGCCACCAGGAACCGAGTTCCCATCTGCACAGCCTCCGCACCCAGCATCATCGCTGCCGCAAATCCTCTGCCGTCCGCAATACCGCCCGCCGCAACCACGGGAATATTGACCGCATCTACCACCTGCGGTACAAGCGTCATGGTAGTTGCCTCACCGATATGTCCGCCAGATTCCGTACCCTCCGCAATCACAGCGTCCGCACCCGCACGTTCCATCATTCTGGCGAGTCCTACACTGGCAACTACAGGAATCACCTTGATGCCCGCTTCTTTCCACATGGTCATATATTTACCGGGATTCCCTGCCCCGGTGGTTACCACCTTGACGCCTTCCTCCACGATCACTTTGGCAATCTCATCTGCCTCAGGATTCATCAGCATCAGATTCACACCGAAGGGTTTATCCGTCAGTTCTTTGGTCTTTTGTATCTGCTCTCTCACAAAAGCAGCCGGTGCACCGCCTGCACCAATAATCCCCAGCGCGCCCGCTTCCGATACGGCCGCTGCCAGATGATATTCCGCCACCCAGGCCATACCGCCCTGAAAGATTGGATACGCAATCCCCAGAAGTTCTGTTATCTTAGTTTTCATTCTATAAACCTCAATCGAAGGGCGTCTCTTACGCCTCCACACCTTTGTTCTTCATATATTCAACAACAGCACCGACTGTCGTAATCTGCTCTAAATCTTCAGAAGGAATCTCTACGCCGTACTCCTCCTCAAAAGCCATAACAAGCTCAAATAAATCCAGGGAATCTGCTCCCAGATCGTCCTTGAAAGAGGATTCCTCGGTAATCTCAACACCGTCTAAGTTTAACTGTTCCTGAATAATCTCGATAACTCTCTCTAACATTTTCCTATCTCCTTTTCGTCATTAAAATAGTTTGACATTCAAAGTATATTATCTGGTCTAACATTTGTCAATCATAATTTTACGGATTCCGGGCATTTTGTCAATCATTTTGACAATAAATATTGATAAATTTCTCTTTTTGGCACGCCGCGGTCTCTCGCAACCTGTTTCATGGCACTTTTTTCATCCATTCCCCCTTCCTCATAATATGCCATATGTTCCTCCACCGTCATGCTCTGCCAGGCTGCCTGTTCCTCCTCCTTTTTCTGAAGCAGCGTCTTTCCTTCCACCACCAGCACATATTCTCCACGCGGTTCTTCCTTCTCATAAAACACAAGCGCTTCCTTGATTGTGATCGGCAGAATGGTCTCAAACTTTTTGGTCAGTTCCCTGCAAAGCGTAATCCGCCGGTCGCCCAATGCATCGTACAGCTCTCCCAGTGTTCTTACCAGATGATGGGGCGCTTCATACAGAATGATTGTCCGGGATTCCTCCTGTAATTCTTTCAGAATCTGTGCCTTTTCCTTTTTATCCGAGGGCAGAAAACCCTCAAAGCAAAAGCGTCTGGTAGACAGACCGGAAAGTGTGAGTGCCGTAATGCAGGCCGCAGGCCCCGGCAGGGAGGTCACAATAATCCCGGCCTTCTGGCATTTTCTCACCAGCACTTCCCCGGGATCCGACACCGCAGGCGTGCCCGCATCCGTAATCAGCGCCACGTTTCTGCCCTGCTGCATCTGCCCAATAAGAAAGTCTGCTTTTTCTACTTTATTATATTCATGATAACTTGTCATAGAAGTTTTAATCTCAAAATGATTTAACAGCTTAATACTGTTGCGTGTATCTTCCGCCGCAATCAGATCTGCACTGCGCAGCGTCTCCACCACACGGGGCGTCATATCACCCAGATTTCCAATGGGAGTCGCACATAAGTATAACATTCCCGGCATAGAGTCTCCTTTCGCGGCTATACCCTCAATATCCATAAATATCATAAATCTCAGGCATGTATTCGCCCGGCTTACGATACACGATCAAAGGCTTCTCCACTGTCATCCGCGGCCTGCCGCCCCGCCTTGCCTCCAGCAGTACCATATTGGGCTCTTTGTCCACAAAAGGATAAACCAGCTGCATCCTTTTGGGCTCCAGTTTATGCTCCCGCAGCACCACCATGATCTCCGCCAGCCGAAAGGGTCTGTGTACCAGGAAGAAACTTCCGCCCGGCTTAAGAAGCCTGGCTGTCTGGGTGACTACATCCTCCAGCGTACAGAGTATCTCATGCCTGGCGATCGCCTTGGCGTCCTCCGGATTCTTGAGGCCATGCTGTCCTATCATATAAGGGGGATTGCAGGTTATAACGTCAAAAGAAGCAGCCTGAAAACGCTCTCCTGCCTCTTTGATGTCCCCTGTAATAATATCTATTTTCTCTTCCAGTCCGTTTAATCGCACACTGCGTCTTGCCATATCGGCACTGTCCGCCTGGATTTCCAGCCCTGTCAGATGCGCCGCCCTGGTCTTAGCCTCCAGAAGAATCGGAATAATACCCGTGCCGGTTCCCAGATCCAGTACTCTGGCACCGTCTTTTACTTTCGCAAATCCAGACAAAAGCACCGCATCCATGCCAAAGCAGAAACGATCCGGATCCTGTATGATATGATAACCGTTTCTCTCCAGATCATCGATCCGCTCATTTTCCTTCAAGATAACTTCATCTTTCAGCACTTCCAACCCCCAGATGACATACCCGGAACCAATCAGTTATCATCTATTCCGGATTTGTTCCCGTCCTGCTTCTCAAGTTTCTCCAGCTCCTTGAGTTCAGCCTCATTCGGATCCGCCTTACGATTCTTGCCATGTCTTCTCTTAAAGCGGATCTGTTCCACCTTGTACTCCTGAATCTCCTTCTCGTCTCCCACATCCACAATGACCTTCACCAGCTGACGCAGCACATTGACACTGTGTACTTCCCCTTTGAGACCGTCCTCTGTAGTCACAAAGTCTCCTACATTCGGCAGTTTTCTGTTGAGATCCTCGTAAATTTCCTCTTCATTCTTCAAACAGCACATCAGTCTGCCGCAGACACCGGATATTTTGGTCGGATTTAAGGACAGATTCTGCTCCTTTGCCATCTTGATGGATACCGGCGCAAACTCCGATAAATGGGTATGACAGCAGAGCGGTCTTCCACAGATACCAATACCGCCCAAGATTTTGGTCTCATCCCGCACACCGATCTGACGCAGTTCAATCCTTGTCTTAAAAACTGATGCCAGGTCTTTTACCAGCTCTCTGAAATCAATGCGCCCGTCCGCCGTAAAATAAAACAATACTTTATTATTGTCAAAGGTGTATTCCGCATCAATCAGCTTCATCTGCAAATCATGTTTGCGAATCTTTTCCAGACAGATATGATACGCTTCTTTCTCCTTTTCCTTGTTTTCGGCCTCCTGCTCATCATCCTTCTGTGTCGCCACACGCAACACAGCCTTCAGGGGCTGAACTACTTTGTCCTCTTCCACTTCCCTGGGATCGCCTACCACTGTACCATACTCGATACCCCGGGCTGTCTCCACGATCACATGATCGTTTCTCTTTACTTCCAGTTTACCCGGATCAAAATAATATATCTTGCCGGCAGTCCGAAACCGCACGCCTATTACCTTAACCATAATCTATCAACCTCCACATTTTACCGGCAGACTCTGCCCATATATCAGACCGTCCGCCTAATTCTCCTTAATCGTCAGGAGCATCAGTTCCATGGCCAGATCAAAGTTCACATTGGCCTCCAGCCTTCTCTTCGCCTGCTGAAGCGCACTCACAATGTTCTCAATCCCTTCATAGGTACTTCTGTCCGCCACTCTCCTGATCTGCTGAATCTCCTGTTTGAACACCAGACTGTTCATGTCTTTGGTGGCTTTGAACAAAAGTACGTCCCGATACCACACTGTCAGAATGTCAAGATAATCGTTGACATCCAGTTTGTATTCCATAATCTTCTTAATTGCCTTGACAATCTCGTTAATCTCCATATCATTGATATACTTTACCAATGTGATGGCTTCATCCTTAACTTTCTCAAACTCTTCGCTGCTGGCCAGAAGCTTTGCTTTGCCAATATTTCCCCTGGCAAAAGCCACACAGATATTTGCCTTATAATCCGGCACGCCCAACTCTTCCATCAGATATTTTTTCACAAGGTTGTCCGATACCGGCTTCATATTAAGTACCACACACCGGCTTATGATCGTGGGCAAAAGCGCCTCCACATTATCCGTAAGGATGAAAATGACTGCGTATTCCGGCGGTTCCTCAAGCGTCTTTAAAAGTGCGTTCTGCGCCTGCGGTGTCATCTTCTCACCCTCGTTCATAATATAAATCTTGCGCGGACTGCTGTAGGGCTTGATTCCAATATCGTTGTTGATCTGGCCGCGGATATCCTCCACTCCTATGCTATTGGGCTTCTCATGACTGATATATACAATATCAGGCTGATTATGGCTAAGTGCCTGCTTGCAGGAATGACATTCGTTACACGGCTCTACTCCGCCCTTTTCACACTGCAATGTCATGGCAAAAATACGGGCGATAAATTCCTTGCCGGCATTGCGCTCACCGTTAATAATATAAGCATGCGATACCTTATTCGATGTAATCGCGTTCTGTATATGCTCCTTTAACTGCTCCTGTCCGATAATATCTGCAAATTTAGCCATCTATAACCTCACCGCTTCCCCTCAAGTAAAAATATCCAACAGCAATCCCCGTATTTCTCCGATCTTGTCAAGAATCGCCAGATGGTCCTGTTCATCCTTTACAAGTTCCTGTGCCAGCTCATCCAGATTCTGATCGATCAGCCGAATAATTCCATATACTCTGTGCCGTCCCCTCCTGTCCAGAAAATTCTCTCTGGAAAAAGCATGGGAACGATTCACCACCTCATTTAAAAAGTCCTTGATCAGTGCACGATATCGTTTCATATCCTTGATATCCCGGTGTTTGGCGAGTTTATCACCTTGTCTGGTAATCTCCTCCATCATACCGATCAGCGCCTGCTGCAAATCCTGTTCCTCAATTCTGCTGACGAGAGTGAACTTAAATGTGCCGTCCGTCTCCTGCGCCTGCTGCGTCGGTTCTATCTGCGGCGCCTGCTGTATCTGATTTACTTTGATATCCACTCCTGTCACCTCTTTTCTGTCATAAATTCAGATTTTGTTGCAGATACTCCACAATCCCATGCAGGCACCTGTCCAGCTGGTCGTTATAAAAGGTCCTGTCAATCGCTGCACGCGCCATCTTCTCTGCGGAAAAATCTTCTGCATCTGCAAGAAAACGCCTGCACATCTCCTCGTATTTCGGATGATCCTGCGCCTTTTCCCGATCCAGTGCCCTCTGAAGCCGCACCCCGTCGTCCAGTTCAATCATAACCGGGATTACCTTGTCTGTACCATAGAACTTACGAAGCTGATCATAAGCCTCCAGCGTACCAATCAGCACATAGGAAAAAGTCTCTAGGTCAATGGTCTCATCCGCCACCGTAAAATACCGCCAGACGCCAAAACAGGTATTATAAGCCCGGGATTCTATCACCTGCCCCTGTTCCAGCAATGCCTGATATCCTTGTTCATCGGTGAAATGATACTCCACCCCTTCTGTTTCCCCGGCCCGGATCGGCCTGGTGGTATAGGGTACTATCGTCTTTAAATGCACGTTCTCCTGCATCAATAATTTTTTATATATAGTATCTTTACCCGATGAACTCTTGCCCATCAGACATATTATTTTTCCCATAAACGCCATTACCTTTGTCTAATTCCTCATATTAATAATGCCATACTTTTATGGGAATTTCAACCGCTTCCGATATCCGGTCACTCCCTGACGACACAAATCATGCCGGCCTCTGAGACCCCCTGCACATTAAGATTCATTTTACGGCTTTCAAGAACCTGACCGATCACCGCCTCATCCACGATTTCTCCCGGTACGATCAACGGAATCCCCGGCGGATACAGACTAATAAAACCAGCCGCTGTCCTGCCTACAGCACTCTGTAGGAGCATCTCTTCCTGATCCTTATGAAATGCCTGGGCCGGCATCATCAGGCTGTCAGGATATACTTCCTGACATGCAGCCGCCTGTCTTTCCCGCACAGGTGCTGTCTTTGCGCAGGTTTCCTTCTCTATCCTATCATCTATTTCACAGATTGCGTCAGCCAATCTCTGCCAGCCTTCTTCCGTATCCATCACGCTCATCATCGCCAGCACAAAAGTATCTGCTGCCATTTCCATTTGCAGATGGTATTGCTCCCGCAAAACAGCATATAATCTGGCTCCATTCATAACCGTATCCTTCACGGAAATGACGATTTTACCTGTATCCCAGGCAATGAGATCATAATCATTTTCTGACAGTTCTGTCATTTTACCAATACGAATATGCCGGCAGCGTACTGTTTTATCACAAAATTTCTGATACTGTTCCTGATAAAAAGTAAATCTCCGGGCACCATGTTCTTCCAGAAAACGCACACAGGAATCCACACTGGCCATCAACACATAGGATGGACTGCTGCTTTGCAGCATGGACAGATATCTTCGCAGTCTGCTTCGATCCACCAGACTGCCGTTTACATGCAGAAGCGCAGTCTGCGTCATCGCCGGCAGCGTTTTATGCAGACTGTGTATCACCAGATCGGCCCCTGCTGCCACGGCTCCCTGCGGTTCCTTTGTCACAAGGCCAAGATGCGCCCCATGAGCTTCGTCCACAATCAACACTTTCCCATGGGTATGGACCACCCGGGCCACTGCCTCAATATCAGAAATAATCCCCTCATAAGTTGGGGATGTTATCACCACTGCCTTACAGGACGGATGCGCATCTAACAGACTGCCTATCCTCTCTGCACTCACACCATCATAGATATCATATTCCCGGATTCTGGCCGGATAATAATACCAAGGCTTTAATCCCTGCATGATAACCGCATGATATACCGCCTTATGACAGTTACGCGCCATCAGGATCTCATCTCCCGGCTGTGTCACCGACATAACCGCCGCCAGCACGCCGCAGGTGCTGCCATTGACCAGATAATAGGTTTCCCCGGCACCATAAAGCCGGTTTGCTCTCTCCTGTGCCTCTTTTAAAAGACCCTGCGCATGATGCAGGTTATCGAAACCGTCTATTTCTGTGATATCAATTCCATAATACCGGGCCATCTCTCCGCTGTCTGGATTGCGCTTATGTCCCGGCATATGGCAGGGATAATCATCCCCGGCACAATAAACTGACAGCGCCTGATATAATCCCTCCGGATTTTGATTGTTATCTATATCCATATCTTCCTTTATTCTTCTTCATTCTTACAGCTGCCTTGTACTTTGTGCTTCTATGAGGCACGGGCACCATGTCCTCTGTGCAGTCCCACCGTTTCCATGAAAGAGCAGTATTTATCCGCCGCTGTCACAACCCACGCTTCCCGGCAGACCGGCGGCACCACTGAAAGCGGCCACATATGCTTCTTAATAATCTCCCTCTGTATATCATTGAGCTGATACTCTTTCTCTGCATTGCGAAGCGCCGTCATCGGATGATGAAATCCATGAAGCCTCTGTCTCTGGGACAGATACGCCTTGTCATGCCAGTCGTAAAGAAAATAATCGTGTAAAAGCGCTCCTCTTATCAAATCATGCTTATTACAGTTGAGCCCCAGTTTCTTGTTGAGAAGCAGACTGTAACGTGCCACATCCATACAATGATTGTGCACCGTCATCGTACCATGCTGTATATGCTTTCTGGTACTCTGAAAATTCATGGAATCAAGGATATCCCCTCCATGTTCCTTTAAAAGCCGGCGGAGCTGTTTATGACGTTCATATAATCTTTGCAGACGCTGTCTGCGTCTTTCCCTGTGATTCTTTATAAAATTCATCTGCTTTTCCATCCCTCACAAAATATATTGACTCATTTTACTGCCCGTTCTCCACCAGTTCATGCAGCACCTGTGCCCGATGAGCCCAGGTATGCCCTGCCTGCGCCGTCTCATAACCCTGATCCGCCATCTCCTGCATACGCTCAGGACTCGCCAGCAGACCGACGGCAAGTTCCGGCAGGCGGTCCATGTGTTCAAGCGTATATATACTGCAATTTACATCATCCTGCAAAACTGTGTCCAGATATATGCTGCTGTCTGTCAGACAGACTGCTCCATTCAGCATGCTGTTGAAAATCCTGTCATGAGCGCCGTCCTTAAACCAGGGCATCACATTGAGAGAAAGTTTCGTCTGACATAACTTCTTCAGACACCCTACTGAATCCAGACTATTCATAATCATCAGATTCTGTGCCTGCCTGCACTCCAAAAGATCCCAGCCGTCGCCAAACACGTGCACCTTGATCCCCGCATCCACCAGCTCCTGCACTGCCCGTCCCCGAAAGGTATAGCGTACATACAGATCAATAAAGGTGAGCGCCGCCATGACCTTTTTCATTTCTTCTTCCGGCACCTCCCCCAGTTCTTCTTCCAAATGACTCTGTGCCACTTCCTCCACAGTCTTCCAGGGATTTGCCAGCAGATCATCAATCATGCCATAATAAAACGCCGTATACTCATCATCTATTCTCGTAATATATTTCTCAAAAGTAGCCGGCACACAGTAATTGCCCACCATCGTCACATCATATTTACGAAATTCCACAGGTACATTTGATCTGTCCGGATATAACTTTGTACCCGCCAGAGGCAGAAACGGCCCATTTATAATCTCCGGAAAAAAGCGCTTCATGTATGCATCATGCTTCCTGTCAATGCTGATATGATGGTAATTTTGCGGCACCTTTTCCAGAAAATGATGATAATACATGGGATGATCCACCACAATATTATAACTGGGAATCGCAAGCGCATCCCACATCATGATCCCGTTTTCATCCAGAAAATATTCTTCCCCGCTCATACCATGGAAATTAAAATTAATCAGCACTGTATTTCCCTTTTCAAAAAAACGGAAGAACTTCTCCGTACTGCCCCAGGGCTTACTCAAGTCATAGATAAAAACCTCATGCCCCATTGCCTTCATAGCTTCCGCAATCTGTAACGAAAAATAACCCTGTGTCTCTATATCTCCTACAAAAAATAATATCTTTTTCATGCGCTGGCCCTCTCTGTGTCATCCTGCTCTTTGTAAACAAACAATGCCAGGATAAAGCTTGCCGCAAAAGCCACAACACCTACGAAAATCGCCTTAAACAGATTTCCCGGCTCTTTATCGCTGTAGAACATCAGGATAGAAGGTATACTTGGAAACGTATAGATATAACAATGCACCGTGATAATACCCTGCACCATACCCGCAATCATACAGCCAAGTATATCGGCTATCATCGGCGTCTTCTCCTTAAAGCAGACACCAAAAACCGACGGCTCAGAAATACCCGGAATCAGCACTGTAAGCATGGCACTCATAGCCAAGGATCTTCGCTCCTTATTTTTGGATTTCACAAATACCCCAAAGTCACAGCCTGCCAGCGCCATATTGGAGATGAGAAAGGCTACCATAATGCCATAATCCACCCCCGTCAGTCCAATCTGCGTAATCGCCAGCGACATAAAAATCCAGTGCATCCCCGTGGAAACCAGAAACATTGTGATTGCGGCAAGCAGCGCCCAGGCTAGCATCGGTACACGTTCCTGCATCACATCCAACCCCTGGGCCAGCCCGTTACTTACCAGACTCACAACCGGTTCAATCACCAGAATCCCCAGCAGAGAAGTCACAAAAATGGCACATACCGCCAGAAAATAAGGCTGCAAACTCTCCTTAATTACTTTTCGCAGAAAACGTATCACATGAGACATGCAATAGATCAAAAGAATAATCGGTATCACACTGTAAGCATAAGTGGCAGACACTACCGGAATCCCAATAAAAGTGACCCTCTCTCCACTCTCCATAAGCGCGGTAAAATCCGGCAGAAGCATCACACATACACTGATAATTGCCACCATTGGATCCGTGTCAAAATGTCTGGCCGCCGAATAAGCCACCATCACCGGCAGAAAATAAAAAGGTGCCGTCGCAATAGCCGACAATATAGTTTCCGTTGTTCCTGTCAGGATATGCAGCATACCAAAAAGCAGAACCACCATCTTCAAAATACCACCTGCAAGAAGAATCGGTATCACCGGCACCATACATTCACTGATATGATCAAACACTGCTGAAAGAGATTTTTTTATCTTAATCACAATCCTTACCCTATGCTTCCCATTTATCTTATTTCATCTGCTATTCTTTATATCGGCAAAATTTTTATTTTTGCTACAAAAATTATATGACAACGTATCCTGAAATGCAATCTTTGTAATGATTAAATGATAGAATTGAAAAACTTGTATTTTTATTTTATAATGCGAAGAAAGGAGGATATGGAATTATGCCAGTCATTAAAGGTTTGGAATGGGCTTTTGACACAGTTGCCGCTACCTATGAAAAACTTCGTCCCGGATATCCAGATGACCTTTACAAAATGCTTTTTAATTATATTACCATCAATAAGTCATCTCATGCTGTCGAGGTAGGAATAGGCGGAGGACAGGCAACATTACCCGTTTTAAAAACAGAATGTAACTTAACCGCCGTCGAATATGGAGAAAATCTCTCAAAATTATGCGAGAAAAAGTTTGAAGAATATAAAAACTTCTCAGTGATAACTGGGAAATTTGAAAATATTTCTTTGCCGGATTCCCAATATGATCTGGTTTATTCTGCCTCTGCGTTCCACTGGGTTCCGGAAGATATTGGATATCCAAAGGTTTATGATATCTTGAAATCCGGCGGGGCTTTCGCAAGATTTGCCAATCATCCCTATCGGGATAAGAGCAATCCCGTTCTTTCAACAGAAATTGATAAGCTATATTCTAAATATTATTGTACTTATTATAACAAAGAATTTAAAGCCGAAACAGAATATAGTGAAGAACAGGCTGTCCATAGAGCACAAATTGCAGAAAAATACGGTTTTACAGATATAAGACATGCTATGTTTTACAGGACAAGAACATTTTCCGCCAAGGAGTACATTGAATTGTTGGGAACATATTCAGACCACATTGCAATGGAAGAAAAGATAAGAACAGAATTCTTTGCAAAAATAGAGGAAACGATAAATCAATATGGAGGGGCATTTACAATATATGACACTATTGACTTGCAGCTTGCAAGAAAGCCCTAAAGAGGTTTAATCCATGAAGCACGGGGGATATTGAACGGGGCTCAAATCCCCCATTTACTCTCTCTTCCTTTATGAAGCACGGGGGATTTGAACCCCCGACAACCTGATTAAAAGTCAGGTGCTCTACCAACTGAGCTAGTGCTCCGAAATCTACATTATTTTAGGGTAGACAAAATGCCCAGAACCGGAATCGAACCAGTGACACGAGGATTTTCAGTCCTCTGCT
>ERZ779621.138-NODE-138-length-48817-cov-9.677269_pt1 | contig 48817 bp, 40 predicted proteins | sample MGYA00514215_ERZ779621 | MGnify/ENA primary metagenome ERZ779621 (study PRJEB29562, sample SAMEA4376715) | mouse gut metagenome | isolation source: Cecum | study: EMG produced TPA metagenomics assembly of the A DSS colitis mouse model was used to assess the...
ATGGTTTCAGCCGCCTTTGGCTTCAACCTGTGTATAATTATTTCGGGAGATTAAGTTACAGCTTTCCACCCCGACGAATCTCTGACAAGGATATACATCTCCATTAATATCCACGGCTATCATTTTTCTTCCTGCCCCACAGCCAAAGTCAGCTTCTTTACTCTCATGAATGCCCCGAAGATATCCCACAAACCCTATTTGATTTAATCGATCAATATCGCATTGCTTTTCGTTAAGCATTTCCCGCACTTTATCCATTCCACTGGAAAGACATTTATAAGCACGCAAATAATCCTCATTACTAAATAACTCATGCGCCATCGCGGAACCTACACTGGCAAAACCTTCATTCCTAAGTTGCTCTTCAATTTTGTCCTGGTCAACACATCCTGGAGTAATTGTAGCCCTCGCTGAAACCATTCCTTTGTTTCGAAGATTTTCCGTCTTTTCCATAATAATTTTATAAGATCCCATTCCACTTTTAAATACTCTGTTTTTATCATTTATTTCTTCCGGTCCGTCAATACTAATTTTAATGCTTATCCTGTTTCTATCACAATAATCAATAATTTCATCTGTTAAAAGTGTTCCATTCGTAGTCATACTTTTTCCAAATGAAACATTTCCGGTCTTCTCTATTTCATCCATATAACTTACCAAATCCTGGATTAGGCTCAGATTCATAAGCGGTTCTCCACCAAAAAAGACAACATAAACTCGCTTTTGTTCGCCTCTATGTTTAACCAAGTAATCTACTGCCTGCTTCGCTGTATCAAATGTCATTTTTCCACGATTGTTATATTCTCCTGCCTTTCCATAACAGTAAAGGCAATTTAAATTACAATCCTGCGCGATCATCAATACAAGATGGCGAATTTCATTATTCAAAACATAAGCGTTCGTATTTCTATCATTAATTAAATTATTGCTTTTACAATCCTTCAAAAATTGCTCGTTAGAACAATTTTCTAATATAAAATTGTTCTCTTCAATCTGTTTCAGTATGTCATAATACTCTTTATTCAATTTAATGAGATAATTACTCCCCGATGAGAATACATAGTAATCCTGAGCAATGCTAAAACTCTTAAACGGATAAAATTCCTCTCTTGCATTCATTTTAATTTCCCCTTTCTTTTCGATTGTTTGCAATAGCTCACCACACCATTTGCCCCCGTCACGGCAAGCAATAAAATCCCTTTTCCGATCCAGTGATCCCGCATAAAAAACTCTATTTCCGGTTCATAGGCAAACCACAGAAAGGAATCCGGAGCATTCACACAGATCAGCACCATCAGGCAGATCAGATACACAAAAAACGCATAAATAAATTGATTGATTACTTTGAACAATATGATGCACAGCTGCATTAATGTGGCGCATAATGTCAATATACTGGCGGCAAAAAGACTGCTTCGAGGCAGGGTGCTGTTATCCGAAAATACTGCCGCCACAGCCGAAGCACTTGCAAATCCCAGGATCAGGAGCAATATCCAAAACCCATAATAAAAATAATACGAGCGGATATTCAACAGCTTCGGCCTGATAACATTTTCTATAATGCTAATATTTTCATCGCCATATCTCATAAACAGCAAAAAGGGAAGCATCAATGCGATACTCAATACATAAACCGCCTGCGCGCCTGTATGCATTGTGTAAAAAATATCTTCCGGCAGGAAATGTATCACAATATACATCATATTGACAACACACAGCACCGGAATAAAATAATGATTTCTAAGAACATCCTTCCTGCACAGACTAATCATTATTTTCCTCCCACATCTCTATAACCTCTTCTCTTGTATCACATTCACCGGCTATCAAATACAATTCGCCGTATCTCTCCGGCTCATATATGAGCACCTCTGCCGTCAGCTTATAAAACAGGTTGTATATTCTTCCGGCCTGCTCTATCTGCGCACCTTCCAAATAGCGGTATACATTTTGTTCCTCTCCCAAAAGCCATTGCTGATAAAAGCTTGTCATGACATTTTGTGCTCCCGATCTAGGTTTCAACAGGGAATTTACCGCCCTGATTATAATTTCTCTGTCCTCCAGACTGCACAGCGATTCCGTAAAACAGTTCATATAGATGGTTTGATCCCTTACATAAATTGGCACCTTTTTATCACTGGGCATCCACGGATAATATACCGACTTATAGATCACAATATCTTCATATTCAGTAAAGCCGCATTTGGCATTCCACTCATTTACATACTCCAGGTTTTTGCGGACATAAGCCTCATAATCTGCAGGCACCTTATTATTTGCCCCTGTCACAGCAATGTCCGCAAATATAACTACTGCCATGCATAAAAAACCAATCCCGGCAGTCAGATACTTCTTCCATTTCCATGAAGACACCAGTACCCACCCGTATATAACTACAGCTATTACAGTCAGACACAGCAGGTTCCACCACTGAAAAACCTTTAAATTTCCGATCTGAACTACAGGTGAGAAAAAACGAAGATCCTGCTCCAGCGACAATATTTTTATAAAGTTAACTGTTGCCGCCACAGAACAGATCAGTAAACCGCCCGCCGTCTTCTTTATGTATACTCCCGCCAATATTCCCACCGCATTGGCAAATAAATAAACCGCCAGCGTATAGAATAAGCACAAAAAATTAATTTCTCCGCCAGCCAGACTGATGTATGCAAAAACGGCCAGTCCCAGCAGCAGGTTATGGCTCAGGGTTCCCACAATATAAAGCACCGGTTTTTGTTTTTGGTAGCAGCCACACCCGCTTAATACCATTTCAATATTACAGCGGGCATTAAAGGACGACACAAACCATGCCCCAAAATAGATCCCTGCAATCAGAACAGCCAGCCCTGCCGACGTCTCGCTTCGAACCAGAAAAGCCAGAATTATGACCGCTATGACAATCCCATTCCACAGAAGCCTTCCGTCCTCCTTATACTTGGCTCTCAAAAATGCTTTTATCATAATGGGCCGCCGTCTCCTTTCTTATAAAACATTCCCGTTGTCAGAAAATAGGCATCCTCCAATGTACAGTTTTCCGCTGTTTGGCCGGGCAGTTCAATGGAATACTCTCGATCCACAAAACGGATTTCCAGTTCCTCCCCTAGAAGCTTAATGGATATAATATCAAGAATTGTGCTAAATTCCGGAAGTCTCCTCCTGGGAATCCTGATGCTGCAGATTCTGTCCCGTACAGAATCTATAAAGTCTTGTGTGGCTCCTTCGTACAACAATTTCCCCTTATGTAAAACCAGTATATTTTCACAAGCTGCCTGTACATCATCGATAATATGGGTGGATATCAGAATCACCCTGTCTACGCCCACCTCGTTCACCATATTGCGGAATGCCACCCGTTCCTTTGGATCCAGCCCCACCGTAGGTTCATCCAAAAGAACATACTGCGGATCCCCTAAAAAAGCCTGTGCGATTCCAAGCCGCTGTTTCATTCCTCCGGAAAGCGCCCCTGTTTTCTTCTCTTTTTCTGCCAGCAGATTCACACGTCGAAGCCAATCATGAATCTCCTCCGAAAGAACGTTTTTCGAAAGCCCCTTCAACGTCCCAACGTATTCCAGACTTTCATAAACAGTAAGCTTATGGAAGAAATCGAAATTTTGAGGAAGATATCCCATACGAAGCTTATTCTTCTCCGGTGGTCCGCCGTCAATTGTAATACTTCCCTTTTGCAGAGGCATCAGCCCGATCAACAATTTAAACAGCGTTGACTTTCCCGCTCCGTTTTCTCCAATCAGGCCATATACCCCCTTATTCAACGTCAGGGAAACCTCCGACAGTGCATTATTTGATTGAAACCTCTGAGATATATTTTTACATTCAAGCATTTGTTCACCTTGCTTTGCATATAATTATTTATCGCGACTACGCTTTGTGATCGTAAAAATTATATCACAGCACTATATTATCGTCAATTCCTTTTTAGCTGTATCTGGCGGCGTAACAGCCTTGCAAAATGCTATTTCGTCTAAAATATATTAAAACGGCACCGCCCTCAGGCGGTGCCGTTTCTCATACACAAAGCTGTTTCTTTTATATCTCCACTTCCAGATGCAGCAGGCTGCAGGCGGGAATGGTAAAGGTCATCCTGTTGCCCTCTGCGGTCACTGCGGTAAAGTCCTCCGTATGTACGGCATTGGGATTCTCAAAGGTATTGTGGGCTCTCATGTCTCCGGTGAGCACGGTTCCCTTTACGGACTTTATGGTGCTGTCCGCAAAATATCCCTGGATCTCCTGGCTGTCGGTAAGGGAAAGATTCGTCATGGTCACATGGATCCGTCCGTCCTTTGCCACGGAAACAGATTCCGTCAGGTTGGGAACCATATAATCCTTCTCCAGTCCTGCCTGCACAGTTTCCACGCAGGATTCCACCAGCTCGCCGTCCTGATGGTTCTGATACATATAAAATGCATGCCAGGTGGGAGTCTTCACCATCTTCTCGCCCTCGGTAAGGATCACTGCCTGAAGTACGTTCACCATCTGGGCGATATTTGCCATCTTCACCCGGTCACAGTGCTTGTTGAACAGGTTCAGATTGATGCCTGCCACCAATGCGTCCCTCATGGTATTCTGTTGATACAGGAAGCCGGGATTGGTGCCGGGCTCCACATCATACCAGGTGCCCCACTCATCCACGATCATGCCGATCTTCTTTTCCGGATCATACTGATCCATAATGGCGCCATGTCCCTTGATCAGCTCATCCATCTTCAGAGTTGCCTTCAGGGTGCGATACCAGCTCTTTTCATCAAAATCCAATGCCGATCCCTTCTTATCCCATTTTCCGGTAGGTATGGTATAATAATGAAGAGACATGCCGTTCATAAATCCCCAGCCATGGTCAAAGGTGGTCTCCAGCACCTTGTCGGTCCAGTGATAGTCATCCACATTAGCTCCGCAGGCAATCTTAAAGATCGGATTCTTGGAGTCGTAATTGCGCACATAGGTCTGGTATCTGCGATACAAGTCTCCATAATATTCCGGACGCATGTTGCCGCCGCAGCCCCAGTTCTCATTTCCTACTCCGAAATAATCAACCTTCCAGGGCTCCTCGTGTCCGTTGGCCTTGCGCAGCTCTGCCATGGGAGAAACGCCCTTAAAGGTCATATATTCCACCCATTCGCTCATTTCCTGAACGGTACCGCTGCCCACGTTTCCGTTGATATAAGTCTTGCAGCCCAGCTGCTCACACAGCTCCATAAACTCGTGGGTTCCAAAGCTGTTATCCTCCACCACACCGCCCCAGTGGGTGTTAATCATTTTCTTACGGCTCTCCTTGGGACCGATACCCTCCTGCCAGTGATACTCGTCGGCAAAACAGCCTCCGGGCCAGCGAAGCACGGGCACGTGGATCTCCTTCAGCGCCTCCACCACATCCGTGCGCATACCCTTCACATTGGGAATATGGGAATTTTCTCCCACAAAAATGCCTTCATAGATGCATCTTCCCAAATGCTCCGAGAAATGTCCCTGCAGTTCCGGATTAATGTGCCCCTTCTTCACATTTGGATTCACATATAACTTTGCCATATCTGTTTCCTGTCCTTCCTTTTCCGCCAATAGGCATTGTTTTTTTCATTTCAAAATGAAATATTTAACTTATCCCTTACATTTTCAGTCTATGACATACTGACCAAAATGTCAAATAAAATGATAATAGCATATTTCACAAATTTTAACCTCATTTTTCAGCGAATCATCAAAAATAAATTTATTTCACTTCACACTTCACTAATTACCCAAAAAGAGGTATACTGAACCCATAAATACTGAATGTAAAGGAGCGAATAACTATGCTTTACCTGTCATCTCTGGAGGAAGCCCAGCCGGTTATAAAAGCCTTAAGTGCCCCCATGCGCATGGAAATCATGAAGATCATCTATGCCACGCCGGGAGTGAGCATGAATTATCTGGCCAATGCTTTAAATTTGACTAACAGTGCCGTATCCATGCACGTGAGCAAGCTGGTGGAGGCGGGCCTGGTGCACATCGAGACCACCTCGGGAAAGCGCGGTACCATGAAGCTGGTCAGTCCCTGTCACGACAGAATGATTGTGGACATGCAGACCTCCTGCCGGCAGAATACGGACAGCTTCTATCAGGATGATATTCGAATCGGCTGCTTTACCTCCTGCCAGGTAACGCCTACCTGCGGCCTGTCCACTCCCCTGGGGCTGATCGGGGCCATAGACGATATCAAGGCCTTTACCTTTCCGGAGCACTTTGATGCCGGAATCCTCTGGTTTACCAGTGGGTACGTGGAGTATGGCCTGCCCAATCATCTCCAGGCCGGGCAGCGGCTGAAAGAGCTGCAGATCTCCTTTGAAATATCCTCGGAATATCCGGGGTTCAACACAGACTACCCCTCCGATATTCATTTCTATTTAAACGGAACCTTTCTGGGCGTGTGGGTAAGCCCCGGAGATTACGGTGACCGCAGGGGGCATGTTTCTCCCGCCTGGTGGCCCGACACCCTGAATCAATACGGCCTTTTAAAAAATCTGATCATCGGCAGTCAGGGCACCTTTATGGACGGCGGTCAACGGCTTTCTGATCTGACCATAGAGGATCTGAAGCTGGATTACAACAGCCTGCTTACTTTCCGGATTCAGGTACCCGAGGATACGACCAACTGCGGCGGCTGTACCCTGTTTGGAGAGCAGTTCGGCGACTACAATCAAGCCATTCGTGTAAGAGCTTTTTATGAGTAGCAAAAAAACCAGAAATAAAAGCAGAAAAAAGGGAAAGGAAAATAGAATATGAATCTGAAAGATGCCGTCGCCAGCCTGCAGCAAAGCCACCCGGAGGATTCCCTGATCCCCCTTTACACAGTCTGGGGAGAGGAGATCAAACGTTCCGACAGGGAGGATGTCTGGCAGGAATACCCCAGGCCCCAGCTGCGAAGAAACAATTATCGAATGCTGAACGGCAGATGGCAGTATGCCTTTACGTCTGCGGCGCAGGCTGAAAGCACCTCCCAAATCCTCCCCGGCACTCCCATCCCCGCCCAGGGAACTATTCTGGTGCCCTTTTCCCCGGAAAGCCTGCTTTCCGGCGTAAAGCGGCAGCTGCAGCCCGAAGAATTTCTCTGGTATGAAAAAAGCATTTCCTTTTCCTCCGGAGAATTGGCCCGAAAAGCCCGGGGGCAGCGCTGTATCCTGCATTTTGACGCAGCAGACCAGCAGGCGGCGGTATACGCAGACGGCCGGCTGCTGGCCTCCCACACCGGCGGTTATCTTCCCTTCACAGCCGATCTTACAGACCTTGTATCCCATAAACCTCTGCTTTTACAGGTCCGAATACGGGATCACAGCGATACCTCATACCATGCCAGAGGCAAACAGACCCTGAACCGGGGCGGTATGTTTTACACTGCCCAAAGCGGCATCTGGCAGAGCGTGTGGTACGAGTGGGTTCCGGATAATTATGTGAAAACTCTGAAAATCACCCCAGATATGGATAAAGGGATTGTGATGTTGGAATTGAAATCAGATAAAGCCTTCTCCCATGTTTCCTGTATAATGTTTGAACCGGTCTGCCGGGAGGAAGCTTTTCCGAAGGGCAGTTCCCCGAAAATCCCCCTGGAGGGTATTTCCATAGAAGCGCTTCCGGGCCGCCCCGGTGCCTTCATTGTAGCTCTGCCCGGGGAAAGCCTCCGGCTGTGGACGCCGGAGGAGCCTTACCTGTACCCCTTTGCTCTGACAGCAGACGAGGACACCATACAAAGCTACTTTGCACTGCGCTCCTTCACCGTAGAGCCCGACGAAAAAGGGATCCCCCGGTTCTGTCTGAATCACAGGCCCTATTTCCTCCACGGACTTCTGGATCAGGGCTACTGGCCCGACGGGCTGATGACCGCCCCCTGCGACGAAGCCTTTGTCTGGGATATCCGGCTGGCAAAGGAAATGGGCTTTAATATGCTGCGTAAGCACATCAAGCTGGAGCCCCTGCGCTGGTATTATCACTGTGACCGGCTGGGCATGATCGTCTGGCAGGATATGGTCAGCGGCGGCAGTACCTACCATATGCCCCTGGTCTGTTATCTGCCCACCCTGTTTCCCCATATAACCGCACACACAAAAGACCATCATTACCGCCTGTTTTCCCGGGCAGACCAGGAAGGACGGCGCAGCTGGGAGCAGGAATGTCTGGATACGGTGGAGCATCTGTACAATGTACCCTGTCTGGCAGCCTGGGTTCCCTTTAACGAGGGCTGGGGACAGTTTGACGCCGCCAGGATTGCAGACCTGGTAAAAGAAAAAGACCCCACCCGTCCGGTGGACCACGCCAGCGGCTGGTTCGACCAGAAGGGAGGGGATTTCAGAAGCATCCACAATTATTTCAGGCCTCTGAAGGTAGAGCCTGACGGCAAAAGAGCCTTTGTGATCTCGGAATACGGCGGCTTCGCCTGCCACATTCCAGGCCACTCCAGCGTGGAACGCATTTTCGGCTATCGAAAATACGATACGCCGGAGGAAATGACAGAGGCCTTTCAGACGTTGATTCATAAACAGCTCTTTCCTCTGAAAGCGGTGGGACTGAGCGGCGCCGTTTACACCCAGCTTTCCGACGTGGAGGAGGAGGTCAACGGACTGACCACCTATGACCGGCGGGTCATAAAGGTTACTTTGCGCTCCCAAGCCCCCGGCGGACACCGTGAGAAGGGATCCTGAGCTTCATTTTTCCAAAGCTCTCCTCCTTCTCCGCTTCCGCCCTTTCGTCCTCATCCAAAGCGGCCTGATCCCGGGCGGCAGCCGCAAGCTTACCTGCGAGAGCCTTTTTCACATGGAAATAAGCCGGAATCAGGAATGCGTCGGCAAACACCCAGGCAATGGGGCTTCCCAGCGCCGCTCCCGTAAAGCCCAGGGCCGGCACCAGCAGAAAACCCGCCAGCGCCCTGGCAATCATCTCAAACACTCCCGCCAATATGGCAAAGGCAGGAAAGCCCATGCCCTGGATCAGGAAACGGATAATGTTGACCAGCGCCAGAGGGAAGTAGAAAGCGGTGCTCAGAATCAGGAAAAACCGCACATTGCCCATAATAACGGTCTCCGAAGCCTCCAGGAACAGACCGGCTAAGGGTCTGCCCGCAAAAATGCTGATGCCCAGCGCTATCACGGAATACCCCGCCCCCAGCGTCACACAGGCTTTCAATCCCCGGCCAATGCGGTCCAGTCTGCCTGCCCCGATATTCTGTCCTCCGTAGGTAGCCATTGTGGAGCCCATGGCATCAAAGGGACAGGCCAGAAAGCCGTTGACGCGTCCCGCGGCCGTCACTGCCGCCACCGCATCGGAGCCCAGGGTATTGGTAGCGCTCTGCAGGATCACACTCCCGATGGCTGTGACGGAATACTGAAGCCCCATGGGCACTCCCATGCCGCAAAGCACATACATCATATGTCTGTCCGGGGCCCACTCTCCTGCGCGGATCCGCAGAATCTCGAATTTTCGGATCACATACAGCAGACAGCAGACTCCCGAAACACCCTGGGAAATTACCGTGGCCCAGGCCGCCCCCTTCACTCCCATCTCCAGATTCAGAATGAAAAACAGATCCAGCCCCACGTTCAGGAAGGAGGCCAGGATCAGGAAAATCACCGGCGTTCTGCTGTCCCCCAGGGCACGGATAATTCCCGAAGTCATATTGTAGAGAAAGGTCACGGGAATCCCCAGGAAAATCACCCATATATAGGCATAGGAATTGTCAATAATATTCTCCGGCGTCTTCATCAACGTCAAAATTCCTCTGCAGGACAAGGTGGTAGCCGCCGTGAGCACCGCCGCAAAGGCAAGGGCCAGCCAGATACAGTTTGCCACATATTTGCGAAGGCCAGCCTGATCTCCTGCCCCGAACTTGTGGGACACAGGAATGGAAAAGCCGCTGCACACTCCCATACAAAAACCAATAATCAGAAAATTCACGGAACCGGTAGCTCCCACCGCTGCAAGATTGTCCTTTCCCAGAAAACGTCCTACGATCAGGGTGTCCACCAGACTGTAAAACTGCTGGAAAAGAAAGCCGAATAGAAGCGGTATGGAAAAACCCAAAATCAGCTTCATGGGAGAACCCTTTGTCATATCTCTTGTCATGTGCAAAAACCTCTATTCTTTACATATTTTCTGACAAAGTATAAGCTTTTTGCCGGCAAAGCGCAATGTACTATTTTGCCCTGAAATATGAATTCCTGTATTATTTTGCACTGAAATATGAGTATAAAAAGGGCCCTCCCACCCAATGGCAGGAAGGCCCTTCCTATCTCAATATGCTCCTTTTCAGAGAACCTTATGCGAAAGGATTCTCCGTGGGATACAGCACGCCCTTGGGCTGATTGTAGTTCAAATCCGCCACCGGCACGCCGATGTATTTAAATACCTCAAACAATGCCTTTCCATAATGGCCGAAGGCTACCGCGCCGTGGTGAGGATAATTCTTCTCGATGAGCACATGACGATAGAACCGTCCCATCTCCGGAATAGCGAACACCCCAATGCCGCCGAAGGATCTGGTGGCCACGGGCAGAATTTCTCCCTGGGCGATATAGGCCCGCAGCTGATTGTCCGCGGTGGACTGGAGACGGTAGAAGGTGATGTCTCCGGGAATAATGTCTCCCTCCAGAGTGCCCTGGGTCACTTCCTCCGGCAGAGTCCTGGCCATGATCATCTGATACTTCATACTGCAGGAGGTAAGTTTTTTGGTATTGGTGTTCCCGCAGTGAAAGCCCATAAAGGTGTCATTGTGGGTATATGCAAACTTATCCTTTACGGACTCCTGGTACATGTCGTCGGGCACCGTATTGTTGATATCCAGCAGTGTAACCACATCCGCGCTGACACAGGTTCCGATAAACTCGCTGAGACATCCGTAAATATCCACCTCGCAGGATACCGGAATCCCCATGCCTGTGAGACGGCTGTTTACATAGCAGGGCACAAAGCCGAACTGGGTCTGGAATGCAGGCCAGCACTTGCCGGCGATAGCCACATATTTGCGGTAGCCTCTGTGGGCCTCGATCCAGTCGAGCAGGGTCAGCTCATACTGAGCCAGCTTGGGCAGCACCTCGGGCTTTTTATTGCCCACGCCCAGTTCTTCCTCCATTTCCTTTACCTTTGCAGGAATCCTCTCGTCTCCCTCGTGCTTTTTGAAGGATTCAAACAGATCCAGCTCGGAATTTTCCTCGATCTCCACCCCCAGATTATAAAGCTGTTTGATGGGAGCATTGCAGGCCAGGAAGTTCAAAGGTCTGGGGCCGAAGGAAATGATCTTCAGGCTGGCAAGTCCCACGATAGCCCTGGCGATGGGAATAAACTCGTGAATCATATCGGCGCACTCCGCGGCGGTACCCACGGGATTCTCAGGGATATAGGCCTTCACATTGCGAAGCTTCAGATTATAGCTGGCATTCAGCATACCGCAGTAAGCGTCTCCGCGGCCTCCCACCAGATCATTCTGGGTCTCCTCCGCCGCCGCAATAAACATTGCAGGGCCGTCAAAATGCTTGGCCAGCAGAGTCTCGGAGATCTCGGGACCAAAGTTCCCAAGATATACGCAAAGGGCATTACAGCCGTTTCTGCGAATGTCCTCCAGCGCCTGCACCATGTGGATCTCGCTCTCCACGATGCACACTGGGCACTCATACACGGACTCCTGACCGTACTTTGCCCTGTACGCCTCCATCAAGGCCTTCCTTCTGTTTACGGACAGGCTCTCCGGGAAGCAGTCGCGGCTCACCGCCACGACACCGATCTTTACCTCTGGTAAATTGTTCATGTTAAAACCCTCCTGTTATGTAATATATAGAAATTTATTGTGCTTATTCCGCAATATCCAGGTTTTTCCCCTTTAAGCCCAAAAAGCACCCCTCATCCAGACCGCCCTCCGGATGACCGATGAGCCACTTATTAGATGCCGTGATCAGGCAGTCCTCCTGATCCGCCGCACCCTCCGCCGCTCTCACATGACTGCAGGCAAGGGGATAGTTGGTTCCCTTCGGCAGCACGATGGCCACCTGAAAGCCTTTTCCGTCCACGCCGCAAGGGGCGTAGTGCAGAGTGGTGGCATAGATCTCCACGGCAGTGCCCGCCGGCACCAGAAAGGCCTCCACCTTAGAGGTGTCATAGGTGAAATCCTCCTCCACATCCTGCTGACATCCCAGCATCAGAACGGCATCCGTGGCCGCCACATTAATCTCGGAGCTTCTGTGGTATTCCAGGGCATTCAGTTTGGAATTATGCCCGTTGCAGTAACCCACCTGCACCGGAAGCTCTCCGTAGGTTTTCTCTGTGAGAATCTTCATCACCGGAAGCTCCTCCAGCTGTTTTACGCTGGGCTCATAGACAACGTCCTGAGGAACAGGCGTTGTCTCTAGAACCTTTACCAGCTCTGTAAAATCCACATTTTTTACCACTCTTCCGTACTTGCGGAAGGCGACGTCATTTACCGGCAAAATTTTCATATCCATACCTCCACGTAGTCATTCCATATCCGTTGTCTCTTCCCCCACGCCGTCTACTCTGCCAGCTTTTCAAACACAGGCCGGCAGGCGGGATAAATCTGCCGAAAGGCGGCGTAACGCTCCTCATATTTGGCTGTCAGCTCCGGATCCGGCTCTACGGTATCCACGATCCTTACCACCTTTGCGGCGATCTCCTCCACGCTCTTATACTCGCCACAGGCCACCGCGGCCAGCATGGCGCCGCCCATGGCCGGCCCCTCCTCGCTCTCGATCACATCCACCTTCAAATTCAGCACATTGGCAATGATTTTTTTCCAAAGAGGGCTCTTCGCACCGCCTCCGCAGATCTTGGTGCGCTCCAGACGGATGCCCAGAGATCTGGCTACCTCCAGAGAATCCCGCAGTGCGAAGGCCACGCCCTCCAGCACCGCCTGGGTCATATCCGCCCGGGTGGTATCCATGGTCATTCCCAGAAACACCGCTCTGGCATTGGGATCATTGTGAGGCGATCTCTCCCCCATTAAATATGGAAGATAGTACACATGATTTTCTCCCAGCTTTTCAATGGCCTCCTGCTCCCCGCCGTAATCCTTTGTGCCGATAATCTCGTCCATCCACCATTTGTTGCAGCTGGCAGCGCTGAGCATACAGCCCATCAGATGGTAGCTGCCGTCCGCATGAGCAAAGGAATGCAGCGCGTTGTTCCTGTCCACTCCAAAATTTCGGGAAGAAATAAAAATCGTTCCGCTGGTTCCCAGCGAAATGTTGCACATATTGTCTCCCACGGTGCCGGTTCCCACTGCGGCAGCCGCATTGTCTCCCGCGCCGGCGGCCACCTTCACGGAAACGGAAAGTCCCAGCTCCTGCGCCGCCTGAGGAAGAAGCGTCCCCACCGTTTCAAAGCTCTCATAGCATTTTGCCAGCTGCTCCTGCCGAATGCCGCAGATATCGCACATCTCTTTCGACCACCTGCGGTTTTTCACGTCAAAAAGCAACATACCCGAGGCGTCGGACACATCCGTGCAGTGAACCCCCGTGAGCTTATAGGCAATATAATCCTTGGGCAGCATAATCTTTGCAATTCTGGCAAAGTTTTCGGGCTCCTGGTTCTTCACCCACAAAAGCTTAGGGGCAGTGAACCCGGCAAAGGCAATATTGGCCGTATATTCCGACAGCTTCTCCTTACCGATCACTCCGTTGAGATACTCCGTCTCCTGCACGGTCCTGCCGTCGTTCCACAAAATGGCCGGACGAATCACCCGATCCTCCTCATCCAAAATGACCAGCCCGTGCATCTGCCCCCCAAAGCTGATCCCGGCCACCTGGCTCTTATCCACATCCCGGACCAGCTCACGGATTCCCTCCACAGTCTGTTCATACCAGTCCTCCGGCTTCTGCTCGGACCAACCCGGATGAGGGAAATAAAGAGGATACTCCCTGGAAACCACGTTTACGATCTTCCCTTCGCTGTCCATCAGCAACAGCTTTACGGCAGACGTTCCCAAATCCACACCTATGTACAGCATCTGCAACCTCCCTTATTTTTCCGGCTCATGACCTGCTCTGCTTAAGCCAGTGTGCACGAGCACGCTATACATTCATCATACCCTCTGTCAGAAGAAAAAGCAAGGGAAATCGCAATTATTTCTGCTCGTTACAGTTCACACCTATAATCTGTATCATATTGACAATTCATCCGGCTTTATGGTACTTTTGAGAAACAATCCAACATCCTCCAAAAGGGGGCATTTGAAAAGGGGACAGCATGGCTACCATCAAAGAGATCGCCGCGCTGGCAGGGGTATCCAGAGGAACCGTGGACCGCGTATTGAACCACCGGGGTTGCGTCAGTCCCGCCACCGCCGAAAAAATAGAGAGGCTTGCCAGAGACCTGGACTACAGGCCCAACCGGGCCGGGCTGGTTCTGGCCGCCCAAAAGAAAAATCTTACGCTGGGAGTCATCCTGTTTTCCGGAGACAATCCCTTCTATATTGATGTGCTGGCAGGCGTACAGGAAAAAGCCCAAGAGCTGTCCTGCTACAACTGTACCGTCTTAGTCCGGCAGATTGCCGGAAGCGTAGAAGCACAGCTGGAAGCCATGGATCAGCTTGTGCGGGAGGGTGCTGCCGGCATTGCCCTGGCCCCCTATAACGACGAGCGAATCCGCCGCCGGATTGATCAGCTTTCCCGCAAGAAAATTCCCGTAGTCACGCTGAACACGGATATCGAGAATTCCAGGCGCATAGCCTATGTGGGAAGCAATTATTTCAAAAGCGGCGCCACTGCCGCAGGGCTCCTTCGGCTCATGACCCGTGGACAGGTGTGTGTGGGAATCATCACCGGCTCCTCCAATATTCTGTGCCATACGGAGCGGATCGCCGGCTTTACCGAGGCCCTGAAGCCCTTTCAGGATTCCATACGCATTTTACAAATAATGGAGGTTCACGACAGCGAAGAAGAAAGCTATGAAAAAACCAGAACGCTTCTTTCCGTCCACCCGGAAATCAACGCTCTGTATTTTGCCGCCGGAGGCGTCTGGGGCGGCTGCCGTGGAGCCGCTTCTCTGGGACTGCAGGGAAAGCTTCGGATCATTGCCAACGACCTGGTCCCCACCACCAGACAGCTGGTGGAAGAGGGAACCATTGCCGCCGTGATCTGCCAGCAGCCCAAGGTCCAGGGAAGCCGGCCCCTGGATCTGCTGTTTACCTATCTGACCACAGGGCAGCTGCCGGAAAATGAGCATCATTATGTGATGACGGACATCCGGATCCGGGAAAATCTATGATCTCCCGGGCACTCACAACTGCTTCAGGCACTCATATCTGTTTCAGGCATTCAGCATGGCAAGCAGTCCGTCCAGCTGTTCCATGGTCATCCTTCCAAAGGAAACAATGGAGCGCAGCGGCATCTCAAGCATCATGTTCTGCATCATCTTCGCGCTGCCTTCTCCCATGGCCTCCATGTTTCCTGAGGGCGCGCCGCCTTTTTCCATCATCTGCTGCACAAAGGCCTTACCCTTGGCGGTTTTCAGCAGATCTCCCACGGTGGATTCATAGCTGAAGGTCACGGGGATCTCCCCGGTGCCCTGCACCTGCACACAGCCACTTTGGCGGATATCCCGGGATGAGGCGCCGATCTCGATCACATATTCCCCGCTTTCCACATGCCAGTCATGAAGCTTTTCCTCATAATAAGCAAAGCTTCTTTGATCCAGCACAAACCGCACCTCCTTCTCCTGCCCCGGCTCCAGGCTTATCTTTTCAAAACCCTTCAGCTCCCTGACAGGACGGCTGACATGAGGATTCCTCTGGCGTACATACAGCTGTACCACCTCCCGGCCTGCTCTGCTTCCTGTATTTTTCACCCTGCAGGTCACCGTCAGTGTATCCCTGTCACTGATGGATTCCTGATCCAGCTGCAGATTGCCGTAGGCAAAGTCCGTGTAGGACAAACCATAGCCAAAGGGGAAAAGCACCTCCCTATTCTTCTTGTCGTAATAGCGGTATCCGATGTAGATATCCTCCCGGTAATTCACCTGTCCGTCCACACCGGGGAAATTCAAATAAGACGGATTGTCCTCCAGCTGCAGAGGCCAGGTCTCCGCCAGTCTGCCGCTGGGATTCTCTTCGCCGAAAAGCAGTCTGACAGCGGCCTCTCCCACACTCTCTCCACCCAGATACATACACAGAATGGCTCCCGCCTGATCGATCCAGGGCAGCTCCATGGGCGCGCCTCCGTGAAGCACCACCACCACATTTTTCTGTACCTTTGCAATCTCCCGGATCAGTCTGTTCTGATATTCCGGAAGCTCCATGTTCTCTCTGTCGGCTCCCTCGGTCTCATAAGCATCGGGAAGCCCGGCAAAAATAACCGCAGTCTCTGCTTCCCGGGCGGCCTCTATGGCCTGGGCCCGCAGCTCCTCGTTTCTTTCCTCCTGATGCACATCATAACCCTGCGCGTAGGCTGCATCCAGTCCCCGGGCCGCTTCCAGCGCACTGACCACACGGGACACATTGATATGGCTGGAGCCCGCCCCCTGATATCTGGGTCTTTCCGCGAATTCACCGATAAAGACCGTTTTTTTCGTTTTGTCCAGAGGCAGAAGACCCTGATTTTTCAGAAGAACTGCGCACTGAGCAGCAAAATTACCGCTCTTTTCCGACATGGCATTCCTGTCGATCACGGTCTCGGGCCGTCTGGCATCCAGATAGTCCTGGATAAAGGTAAGAATTCTTTCCACTGTCTCATCCAGCAGACTCTCTTCCAGCCTGCCCTCCTGCACTGCCTTCACAATAACAGCATCCTGGTTTCCTATGCCTCCAGGCATCTCCAGGTCAAGGCCGGCGGCAATGCCCTTTACCCTGTCCTTCACAGCGCCCCAGTCGGTAACTACGAATCCCTCATATCCCCATTTATCGCGAAGGATATCGTTTAACAGCATTTTATTCTCCGCGCAGAAGGTTCCGTTGATGCCATTGTAGGCACACATAATGCCCCGTGTCTTTCCCTTTTTCACCGCAGCCTCAAAGGCGGGAAGGTAAATTTCATGCAGCGTTCTTTCCTCCAAATTGGAGGAACCGGACATGCGGCGGGTCTCCTGGTTGTTGGCGGCAAAATGCTTCACGCAGGCGGCCACTCCTCTGCTCTGCAGCCCCTGGATATAAGCTGCCCCCAGCTCTCCCGCCAGATAAGGATCCTCGGAAAAATACTCAAAATTACGCCCGCACAGAGGACTTCTTTTCATATTCAGCCCAGGCCCCAGCAGCATTGCCACATCCTCCGACTGACATTCCTCTCCAAGAGTCTCCCCCAGCTCGCGCAACAATTCCTTGTCAAAGGAAGCCGCCAGAGCCGAAGCGGTAGGATAGCACACCGTCTCGATGCTTTCATTGATGCCCAGATGGTCTCCCTCCCCCTTCTGCTTGCGCAGTCCGTGAGGGCCGTCGCACATCATGGCGGACGGAATACCCACCCGATCCACATTCTGGCTGTGCCAGAAGTCCCTGCCGGAGCAAAGGCTTGCCTTTTCCTCCAGCGTCATTTCCGAAATCAGCTTTTTGATATCCATATCCAAATATTCTCCTTTCGTTGGGCTTTTTTATAATGATAGCCTAACTTCTATCCGGATTATATTAATATTTTTACTTTTTTATTAAAAAAATTTGTTTTTGCGGTCTATTCAGAAAATACCTTGCCAAATTCAATAAAGCATCTAAATGTCCGGCTCCACAACTCTTAAACTTTTTTAGCAGGTTTTGTTTTTTCTACAAAAACAGTAACTATTGCCGACAATTACCATTCATGTTATATTTTCTGTACAGCTAAAGTATCAAGAAGAATAATATGAAGGGAGAGTGTACATGACCCCGGAAAATGACCTGAACCGGCTTGTCCAACAGCTGACCCGGCAGTCTGCGGATTCTCTGGCGGCACACAATCCGGCCGGAAACTCCAAAATTCAGGAATATATGCTGGAACGCAGCGAAAATGACGCCATCCATATTTCCTATCAGGAGGAGCAGACCCTTTTTAATCAAATCCGCTCCGGTGATCTGGAGGCCCTGGAAGCTGCCCAATCCCTGGGCAGTGCCGGCGACCTGAATCGCCTGGGAAAAATGTCCGACTCCCCCCTGAAACAGCTGGAATATGCCTGCTGCTCCTTTGTGACCCTGGCCACCCGGGCTGCGGTAGAGGGTGGTCTGGATGCAGACACTGCCTACTCCATGTCGGATCTCTACCTTCAGCGCCTGGCAAAATGCTCTTCCGGCAACCAGATTCTTCTGCTGTTGGAGGAAGCAAAATTCGGTTTTGCCAAGGCCGTTCATGACCTGCACCGGGAACGCTCCAGAATCTCCTTTCTGGAGCAGGCGAAAACATACATTATGGCTCATCTGAACAAGGACTTCTCGCTTGCTTCAATGGCAAAAGAGATAGGAATCAACGCTTCCTATCTCTCCCGCAAATTTAAAGAATATGAAAATATCGGCATTGTGGAATACACCCGCAGGAAGCGGATCCAGGCCGCCAGGAACATGCTCAAATACTCCGACCTGAGCATCAGCGCTATTGCCCAATATCTCTGCTTTCACTCCCAGAGCTACTTCGGCTCTATCTTCAAGGAATACACCGGCATGTCGCCCAGACAGTACCGGGAACAGGAAAAGGTCACGGATTTTTCCCGGGGATCCGCTGCTGAAACATAAATCCTAATCCTTCAGGGTATCTTTGTACAGCCGAAGCACATTTTTCCAAAAGATCTGATCCAGCGCATCCTCCGAAAAACCGGCTTTGTGCAGCCTTTCCCATAGCACGTTCATGCTCTGGACCCCCGGCATCGCATCATTGGTGTCGATACCGTCAAAATCGCTCCCCAGCCCCAGCACCTCCAAGCCTCCCACATTGACAATGTGTCTGGCATGCCTCACAAAGGCCTCCAGGTTCCCGGGATTCCTCACGCCCACAGGAGCCTCCTCCAGAAAATCCGCACAGAAGTTCAGGCCCATGACGCCTCCCCGGTCCGCCAGCTTCCGAATCATTTGATCCGTCAGATTCCTGACGCTGGGACAGACTGCTCTGGCATTGGAATGACTGGCCGCAAAGGGCTTCTTCGTGCTCTCCAGCACCTGATAGAAGCCGGCGTCGGACAAATGGGACACATCCGGGATCATGCCCAGCGCTTCCATCTCCTCCACAAACTGCCTGCCCTTTTCCGTCAGCCCCCGGGTTGTCTCCGGGGTATGGCTCATCTGTTCATAGGCGCTCTGGGCAAGGCTTTGCGTTTCAAGATATTCTTTGCTTCCCGGTTCCAATTCCCGCAAGGCATTGCTGAATCTGCGGGCCTCTCTTCTTTTTTCCGTATTCAGATTCGGGTATCCCAGCTCATTTGGGTAATTCCAGGTCAGAGTAAGCATCCGCACTCCCATATCGTACAGGCGGCGAAGCTTTTCCGGATCTCCCCCGCAGACACCGCCCTCCTCCACGGTAAGCAGGGATGACATCCTGCCCGACGCGTCATTGGCGGCGATATCCGAACAGCCCAGAACCGGAGCAATCAAGTCACTGTTTCGCTCCAGCTCCTGTCTGTAATGGTCATAGAGTCTGCATACCCTGTCCCAGGGATCCTCCTCCCCGCCCAAATCCACAAACAGCGCAAAATTCTGAAGCATATACCCGCTCTCCTTCATCCGAAGCAGATCGATATGAACCTCATTTTTCCGCAGTGCCCCCGGATTCCCCTGATCCTTTTGGCCAAGCAGTCTGTCAATGGTATCGCAGTGCATGTCAATGACTCTCATAAATATCCTCCTTGCCGCCTAATTCCCCTTTACTGCAAAGGACACTCCCGTTTTATCAGGCACTTCGTCATTAAACACATAATCCTTTCCGGGAAGAATCGCATTCAGCAAAATACCCACGATAGCTCCCACTGCCAGTCCCGAGAACTTGATGGTAATGCTTCCCAGCGTAAATGCCACCGCTCCGGCAGCGCTATAATTAATACCGATGGACAGCACCAGTATCAGAGCAGCCACAATCACGTTGCGGCTCTTGGAGAAATCACATCTGGTCTCCACGATATTGCGGACACCTACCGCGGAAATCATACCATAGAGCACCAGTGAAACGCCGCCCACAGTGGCCGCAGGCATACAGCCGATCACCGCCGCAAACTTGGGGCAAAAGGAAAACAGAATGGCAAAGCCTGCCGCAATGCGGATCACCAGGGGATCAAATACCTTGGTCAGGGAAAGCACTCCCGTGTTCTCGCCGTAGGTGGTGTTGGCCGGCGCGCCGAACATGGCGGCCAGAATGGTTGCCAGACCGTCCCCCAGAAGCGTCCTGTGCAGACCGGGATCCTTGATATAATTTTTTCCCACAGTAGATGATATGGCGGAAACATCGCCGATATGCTCCACCATGGTAGCCAATGCAATGGGCATGATGGTGATGACCGAAGTTACCAGCAGGGACCAGTCTCCGTCGGTAAACGCCCAGAACGCCGTTTTCTCCCAATGGACGGGAAGGCCGATCCAGTCTGCCGAAGCAACCTGAGCAAAATCCACACGCCCCAGCACTGCCGCCAACAAATAAGAGCCCAGAACCCCGATGATAATAGGAACGATCTTCACCATTCCCTTCCCCCAGATGTTACAGGCCACCACCAGCACAATGGCTGTCACGGCAATGAGCCAGTCTGTAGAGCAATTTCCGATAGCGGAAGAAGAAAGAGTCAGGCCGATGGCAATGATAATAGGGCCCGTTACGATAGGCGGGAAAAATTTCATGACCTTCCCGGTGCCGAAAAGCTTGATCAGAAGAGAAAGAAGAAGATACATAAGACCTGCGCAGGCCACACCAAAACAGGCGTAAGGCAACAGCCTTGAGTTATCAAGCGCCCCTCCTGCCGCATCCTGCATGGGAGCAATAGCGGCATATCCGCCCAGAAAAGCAAAAGAAGAACCCAGAAACGCCGGTACCTTCCCCTTTGTAATCAAATGGAAAAGAAGTGTACCCAGACCGGCAAACAACAATGTGGTAGAAACATCCAGCCCCGTCAGCATGGGCACCAGAATAGTTGCGCCAAACATGGCAAACATGTGTTGAAGGCCCAAAAGAGCAACCTTCGGCACCCCCAGTCCTTTGGCATCATAGATGCCGCTCTCTCCGAGGGTCAATTTTGACTTATCGCTCATGAACTCATCCTCCTGTATCCGCCGATCTTACTGACCGGCGGCGCCGGGGCGGCATTCCGGTTTTGGTCTTCTGCCTCCGGACCGCCGCCCGCAATGAATAGATACCTGCCGCAATGCGGCGCCCCCTGCGGACCGGTCCTCACGCCGGCCTCCGCACTCTGTCTAACATCATAATATGATACAGGACAAGCGTCAAGAAAAAAATCCGGTTATTGTTTACTTAGTGCTATTGCCTCCAGGTATTCCTCCGATACGGCATGGCTCTTCAGAAAGTTTTTCCAAATGTCAATGTATTTCGCCTTCAGATGCACTCCGTCACCCGTATATTCAGGCTCCATTCCTCCGGTTTCGTCACAGATCAGCGGGTTCACATCCAGATAAAAAATCTTTTCGTTATCCGCCAGCTTCGCCAGCTCCTCATTCCGAGCCACGATCCCCTCGTTATTGATATAATCTCCCTGCTCTGACCGGGCCGTGGTCACCTTTATAATCCCCTGAACATAGATAATGGCATCCGGCTGCAGCTCCTGCAGATGCCCCACTACCTCTTTATATTTTTCAATAAAAGTCTCCACCGTCCCTCTGCCCATCTCATTGATCCCGATCATCAGATAGATCTTTGCAAACTGCTTTTGCTGCAGGGCCGTTTCCACAGATACCTTTTTCTTCTGCTCCTCCACCTGGGCGATCTCGGCATCAAACAGCTTATATACCGTCAACCCCGTGGAAGCATAAAAGGTGGAAATGTCTCCCAGCCCCCCATACTCATACATTCCGACGGTTCTGGAATCCCCTATAAACACAGCGTCTGCAAAATATCCGTCCTCCACCTCCATATAGGTCAGTTCAGGCTTTTGAGGCACCGCATCTCCGTCTCCCGGCTCCTGCCCGTCCGTGCTCTCCGGATTCTGCCCCTTCGGACTCCCCGGGTTCTGCCCCTCCGGACTCCCCGGGTTCTGCCCCTCCGGACTCCCCGGGTTCTGCCCAAGATTTGTCCCGGAAAACTGGCCGTCGGAGAAATCAGTCTCATCCAGACCACCCTGACCCGTTCCAGATACGTCTTCCCCGTGGCTTTGTGACTCCTTCTGACCATCCTTCCAAAGCCCCTCTCCGGTACCCGGAGCTCCCTCCCCGGAATCCATACTCAAAACCACCTTGTCATAAAAATCCTTCACCTTCTCCAGAGGCCCGGCGTAAACCTGCCATTTATCAAAGCAGGACAGATAAACCACTCCCGCGGTCAGAAACAATATGAGATAATGCCATTTTCGAAACCACTTCAATCTAAAACCTCCAAACGTATCTCATGCACATCCGAGACAGATATGCCTTATCCTCCACAAAGCCCACGGCTCAGAACTGGCCTCTCCCTGACTGCCGCCCGGCTGACATTAGAAATTAGTGTACATAAAGGGATTTTGCCCCTCCACCTGCAGCCTCCACACGCAGATCCAGAAAAGAACCACCAGCAAAATACTTACCACCGGACTGTCCTTCCATTTTGCAAAAAACTTCCTGACCCATGAGGTACATGCAATGACACCCACAATAAACAGCCCGCCGTAATTCTGCAGTGCCCTGATCCAATCCCCGGCGCTGATCCGCCCTTCCTGTATCATGCCAAGCATTCTTTCCAGGTAAACCTGAAGCTGGCTCACATCCGTGACGGCAAAGCACACCCAGGTCACCGGAATCACAATCCACAAATACAGGTGCGGGATCGCTCTGCCTATGCCTCGTTGAAAAATTCTGGATACACCCAGCCTGTCCAGCTGCCTTTCCAACACAATGAACAGCCATAAAAACATTCCCCAGATCAAAAAGTTTGCCGTCCCTCCATGCCATATGGATGTCAAAAACCATACTGCCAGCAGATTGCATACGGTGCGAAGCTCTCCGACCCTGCTTCCTCCCAGCGGAATATACACATACCGACAAAACCACCTTCCCAGGGTGATATGCCATCTGCGGTAAAAATCCCGGATGGAACGCGCCATATATGGTTCCCTGAAATTTTCGGGCAGCTCAAAGCCCAGGATCCTTCCCAAGCCCATGGCCATAAGCGAGTATCCATAAAAATCAAAATAGATCTTCATGGAAAAAGCAAATGCCGCCAGCCAGGCAAGCGGTGTGGAAATGCTCTCATAACCTGTCACCTGAACCTCATGCCATAGCAGCCCGATTCGATCCGCCAGTAAAACCTTGGCCGCCAGTCCCATGGTGAATACCTTCAGCCCGTCCTGTATCCCACGAGCCGAAAATTCTCTTCGGCGAAGCCTCTCCTTCACCTCGCCATAACTGACAATCGGACCGGATATCAGCTGCGGAAACATGACCACATACGTGGCAAGTCTCACAAAGGAATCCTCCCTGCGCTGATCTCCCCGGTATACATCGATCAGATAAGACATAATCTGGAAGGTATAAAAGCTGATGCCCAGCGGAAGCCCCTTCTCACCCAGGCCGCCCTTAAACACCGCCAGGACACTAATGTTCCCCACCACGGCCAGAACCAAAAGCAGCCTCCTTTTTCTCTCGGATCTGCTTCCCCTCTGTGTTTTTATCTTTTGACCCTTTTTCTTATCCTTCCGTTTTCCTCTCTGCTCCAGATGCAGGCCAAGCACATAGTTTACCAGCACCGAAACCATCAGCAAAAGCAGATACCGGGGCTCCCCAATGGCATAAAAAATAAGACTTCCCGTGAGAAGCACAACATTTTTCATCTTTGCAGGAGCCAGACCGTATAATATCAAAAAAGCAGGAAGAAAACAAAGTAAGAATTCTATACTGCTGAATATCAAATGTTATCACATCTTTCGTTACTTCTTTAATTATCCCAAAATATATAGTAGCCTCTTGATCCAAACAATACAACAAAACAATTCTTAATTTTCATTAACAGTTCAGCCAGTCCCAGATAAGCCCCAAAAATCGTGCTTGCACGAATTTGGGGGGCTTATCTGGGACTGAGGGAGCGCCAGCATACGAGCAAAGGCAGCTGTGAAGCAGCGAAAAGGGCCGCAGGCACGGCTTTGCGAGTGGCGCGGCTGAACTGTTCCACTTTCTGCCTCCCCAGAAGCCCCAAAAATCGTGCTTGCACGAATTTGAGGGGCTTCTAAAAAGCCTGGTAATTTTTCACCCTTTGCGCTAAAATAGAGTCAGCTCCATTTACAAAGCGCTCTCAAAATACACAATACACGGAGGTGCCCCATGAAAGAACAACTCTACACCATTCCGCTGAACGATGCGGTAAACGCCGGCGACGAATGTCCCTTCTGCTTCATTGAAAGGAGCATCGAACAGGATCTTCTGGACTTTGTGCTGGGCAGCAGCTCCTCCTACATGGAGGCGGACATCAGGGAAATGACAGACAAAGCGGGGTTCTGCCGGGATCATTTCAAAAAAATGTTCGACTATGGCAATACCCTGGGCAACGCCTGGATCCTGAAGACCCACTATCAGCGCATGATCGGCGAGATGCACAAAACCTTTTCCGGCTTTCGTCCCGGAAAGCCCTCCCTGAAGGACAAATTCAAAAAGGCCGAGGCCGGAGGAAACGCCATCAGCAGCTGGGTCCGGGAAAAAGAAGCCTCCTGTTACATCTGCTCCCACTACCGGGATACCTATGAAAGATACCTGGATACCTTTTTCTACCTGTGGAAGCAGGACGACAGCTTCCGGGAAAAGATCAAAAACGGAAAAGGCTTCTGCCTGTCCCATTTCGGCGATCTGTGCCAGGCTGCCGACACCCGTCTGTCCGGCAGGGATCAGGAAGATTTCTACGCCGCCCTTCTTCCCCTCATGGAACAGAACATGAACCGTCTGGCGGAGGATGTGTCCTGGATGGTAGAAAAATTCGACTACCGCAATAAAGACGCCGACTGGAAAAACTCCCGGGATGCCATCCAGCGGGGTATGCAAAAGCTGAAGGGCGGCTACCCGGCAGACGCGCCTTACAAAACCAGCAAATAGTAATCAGTGTGGGGCAGTATGACCCACACCGGACAAACTGCCGCCCTTTCCGATTCCCGCCGGCTCAAAATTACATGCCGGCCTTATAAATCGGCCTCCCGGTTCCGGGCATGGGCGGCGTCCTGTTCCTGCGCCGGTATATTTGACAGCCGCTTCATAAGTCCCAAATAAGAGCAAATCTCTTCATACAGCATTTCCGGCTGAAAGGAAGCCTCCTGAAAATGCTCCGTCATCAGCCCCATAACGGTAAAATCCAGAATCCTCAAAAGCCGGCTCCCATCCACCCCCGGAGGCAGCAGCCCGTAATCGATCTGCCCGTTAATGGCCTCATAGGTCTTTTCCAGAGAATTCTTTTTATCCTCAACGGCCATGAGTGCACCGCTCACATCCTCCGACATGGACCGGTTCAAAAACTGCTGCATATAGGGATATCCCCGCATAGCCCGCATACGGGCCTGCTCTCTCTGTCTTACAACTTCAAAAAGATCCCTTTCTCCGGGATCCACGGCAGAGCGCAGCTCCAGGTTCATATATCTGACACTATAGTCATAAATAAACTGGTAAACCCCCAGTTTGCTTCCAAAATAGTGAAACAAAAGCCCCTTGCTGATGGACGCCTCCCGCACAATATCGTCGGTGCTGGCATGGCGGTAACCCTGGAGAGCGAATATCTTCAGAGCCGCATTGATCATTCTGTCCTGTTTTTCCTTTTTCAGATCAAAGAACTTACTGTTCATGTATCCTGCTCCTGTCCCCATGCTCTGTATTTTCATATTTTAGCATACTTTTTTATGCAGTGAAACCGAAACAATAAATTTTTCCTAAATTTGTACATATTCTCTTTTCAATTTTACAGAATAGTATTAAAATGTAAATCAACAGGATCAAACAAACCGAAAGGAGCAATCTATGGCAAAAAAATTTGGAAAAATATTGCTTTTTAGCGCCGCCGTCGGCACAGCCGCCGCTGCCGCATATTATTATATGCATAAAAAGGCCGGCGCTGCCGTACCCGAGGATGAAGATTACGATGACTTCAGCGTGGACACAGAAGAGGACACTGCTGCCGGACGCAATTATGTTCCCCTTACCCCGGAAAACAAGGAAGAAGAAACCACACCCAAGTCCTCTGAAAACAATGAAGCAGACCCTGCCGCATCGGATGAGAATGAGACCAAATCCTCCGATTCCTTCGTTCCTCTGTCAGAGCATATGGCCCAGGCAGGAGAAAAAGTGGAAGAAGCCGTGGAAGAGTTTTTTGACGAAGAAGACGGTCCGGAGGAAGCCCCCTCTCTGACCGACCAGTAGGGCAGCTGCATAGATCATCCGATATCTGCAGCTGCACAAAGTCCGAACAAAATATCTGCGTAACCGGAGGCGGCATGATCATACATGGCGCCTCTGATTTATGTTCTCCCTATGATCTCTGCTTCCCTGCTTTACTCCTCCTGATTCCCCTCTACAGCCACGCTTCCTTCAGCCGTTCAATCCCTTCTTGGATCTCCTTAGAATCCAGACCGCCAAACCCCAGCAGAACAGTGGCGCCCTCAAAGACTCCTGCCGTGCCCTCCGTTTTTTCCCGGGCATCCCTCCCGGCCTCATCCCCCGGCTCCGCCATGCTGTCAAACAGGCCGTAAACCCTGACCCCTTTCTCCGCTGCTTTTCTGACCAGCTCATGCTCCTTTGTCTGATCCCTGGCTGTCAGCAGCAGATGCAGACCGGCATTCTCCCCGGATATCCGAAATTTCTTCCGGAAGGGGCGCAGCTCCTCCAACAGCATCTCATGCTTCGCTTTGTATATTTTCCGCATTTTATTCAAATGCCTCTCAAAATACCCGTCCCGCATAAAAACGTTTAAAATACTCTGATCGATCCGGGATACGGTGCAGGAATAAAAGAAGCAATCCCTTTTATATTTTTCCAGCAGAGGTTTTGGCAGCACCATAAAGCTGATCCGGATAGCCGGGGCTATGGCCTTGGAAAAGCTGCCGATATAAATGACCCTTCCCTGCTCGTCAGAAGCCTGAAGGGCAGGTATGGGTTTTCCTCTGTACCGGAATTCACTGTCATAATCATCCTCGATCAGATACCGGTCCGGTCCTCCGCAGGCCCACTTCAAAAGCTCCAGCCTCCTTCCGATGGGCATGACCGTCCCGGCCGGAAACTGATGAGAGGGCATCACGTAAGCACAGCGCACCCTCTCCTGTTCCAGCCGCCCCGGCCTCATGCCGTTCTCATCCATATCCACTGTCACAATATCATAGGCAAAGGACCGGAAAATACGATAAGACCTGGCATAGGTGGGATTCTCCATGGCAATGCGCACATGCCTGCCCAAAATCTTTTCCAGCAAAAGCAGCAGATAATCATTGCCCGCTCCCACAATAATCTGGTCCGGACTGCAGTTTACTCCCCGGGAGGAATGCAGATATCTGCTGATGGTCTGGCGCAGCTGCAGATCTCCCTGGGGGCCGCCCCGGGAAAACAAGTCGCCATTGGCATAGGTGAGAATATTTTTGGTGATCTTCCGCCAGGTGTCAAAGGGAAAACCCGACATGTCGATGCCATAGGGAGAAAAGTCGTACTGGCAGGGCGCTGAAAAAGCGGCGCTTCGTCCGCCCTCCTCCACCAGCGGTTCCTGCCGGACAGCCTCCATGCCTGTCTGATCCCCGCCGCGGCTCTCCCCGGATTCTGTCCAGGTTTTCTCATGACTCCTTTTACTCTCCGTCCAGGCCGCCTGCCCGGTCTCCCTTTTTTCCTCCTCCATCTGAAACAATTCCTTTACGGGACACACAAAATATCCCTTACAGGGTCTGGCTTCAATATACCCTTCGTCCAAAAGCTGACCATAGGCATAATCCACGGTACTCCTGGCCACCTGAAGATATTCTGCCAGAAAACGCGTAGAGGGAAGCTTCTCCCCTGTGAGAAGCTTCCCGTAGCTGATTTCTTTTCTGATATGCTCATAGATCTGCTCATACAGACACTTTCCGCTGTCCGTGCGCAGACGTATCGTCATGTCATACATGGCATCTTCCCTTCCTCACCGCCGCCATTTCAGCCGGAAGACTTTGGAAGTACATAAGAGCTCTTCAGAGACACGATCCGATTAAAGACCAGAGCCTCCGGCCTGGAATCCTTTGCATCCACACAGAAAAATCCCTGCCGCACAAACTGAAAGCTGTCATAGGCCTCGGCCCCTGCAAACGCCGGCTCCAGACGGCATTCCTCACACAGGGTGAGCGAATTGGGATTCAGATTCAGACTTCCGTCCTCATTGTATACGCCCTTTTCCTCATCGATAATGTTCTCATACAGACGCACCCGGGCAGTAACCGCCGTATCCGCGGCCACCCAGTGGATGGTTCCCTTTACTTTTCGCCCATCGGGACTGTTGCCTCCTCTGGATGCCGGGTCATAGGTGCAATGCACCTCCGTAATATTCCCCTCCGCGTCCTTCACACAGCCGGTGCAGGTGACAAAATAGGCGTTCATCAGACGCACCTCATTACCGGGAAACATACGGAAATACTTTTTGGGAGGCTCCTCCAGAAAATCCTCTCTCTCGATATACAGCTCTCTCCCAAAGGGAATCTCTCTGGTACCCAGCTCTTCATTTTCCGGATTATTCACCGCCGTCAGCATTTCGGTCTGTCCCTCAGGGTAATTGTCAATGATGAGCTTTACCGGATCCAGCACAGCCATCAGTCTTGGAGCCTTGGCCTTCAGATCCTCCCGAATGCAATATTCCAGTGCCGCGTAATCCGCGATGGAATTGGCCTTAGACACACCGCACAGCTCCACAAACCGCCGGATGGATTCCGGGGTGAAGCCTCTGCGTCTGAGCGCGGCAATGGACACCAGCCTGGGATCGTCCCAGCCGTCCACGATCCCCTCCTGAACCAGCTTTTTGATATATCTCTTTCCGGTCACTACATTTTTAAGATACAGCTTCGCAAACTCGATCTGCTTGGGAGGCATGGGATACTCCAGCTCTCTTACCACCCAATCGTAGAGAGGCCTGTGGTCCTCAAACTCCAAAGTACAGATGGAGTGCGTAATCCCTTCAATGGCATCCTCAATCGGATGGGCAAAATCATACATGGGATAGACGCACCAGGTATCCCCCGTATTGTGATGGCTCATATGGGCCACACGGTAAATCACAGGATCCCTCATATTCATATTGGGGGAGGCCATGTCGATACGGGCCCGGAGCACCTTTTCACCGTCGGCATACTTTCCGGCCTTCATCTCCTCAAACAACCGAAGATTTTCCTCTACGCTTCTTCCGCTTCCCGGATCCTCTTTCCCCGGCTCGGTAAGACTCCCTCTGTATTCCCTAATCTGCTCCGCCGTCAGATCGGACACATAGGCCTTGCCCTTTTTGATAAGCTTCACGGCAGCCTCATACATCTGGCCAAAATAATCGGAGGCAAAAAAAAGCCTGTCCTCCCAGTCAGCCCCCAGCCACCGTACATCGGCCTTAATGGACTCCACAAACTCGATATCCTCCTTTGTGGGATTGGTATCGTCAAAGCGCATATTAAACTTCCCGTTATATTTCTGCGCCAGTCCGTAATTCAGAAGAATGCTCTTGGCATGTCCGATATGCAGATAGCCGTTGGGCTCCGGAGGGAACCGGGTGCGCACCGCGTCACATTTCCCCTCTTCCAGATCCTTTTCAATGATCAGTTCAATAAAATTTTTCGATTCCACTTCACTCATATAGCGATCCACTGCCTTTCCGCACATTTATTGTCCCAAAATCTCCGGAAACAACTGCAATCATCATAGCACAGGAGACCGCTTGATAGCAAGCGCAAAAGACAAAAGTTCGTTACTGTTCACACCTCGCCATTCGCAAAATCGTGCTTTCAGCACTTTTCGCTGCGCTGCAGCTCACAGCCTTTCGATCTTTTTCTCCATAAGCTCACTGTTATTGCTGCGGTTAATTGCAGTTTCCCTGGAAATGATTCCCTTCTGATACATCTGGATCAGGCTCGTATCCATGGATACCATTCCCTCCTTCTGGGATGTGGCAATCACGTTATCAATTTGATGTATCTTGGATTCACGAATCAAATTCCGTATGGCATTATTAAAAAACATAATTTCAAATGCAGGCTGCACACCGCCGTCCAGAGCGGGAAGCAGCTGCTGGGAGATAACCCCCTCCATAACCATGGATATCTGTACCCGGATCTGCTGTTGCTGCTCCGGCGGAAAGCTGTCTATAATACGGTCTATGGTATTGGCGGCGCCTATGGTATGGAGTGTGGATATTACCAAATGGCCCGTCTCTGCCGCTGTCATGGCAGTCCTGATGGTCTCATAATCCCGCATCTCTCCTAAAAGAATTACATCCGGCGCCTGCCGCAGAGCCGCCCGAAGACCAGTCACATAGCTTTCTGTATCCGTTCCGATCTCCCTCTGTGACACCACGCTTTTGTCATGGCGGTGCAGATACTCAATGGGATCCTCCAGTGTGATCACATGGGCATTTCTTGTCCGGTTAATCTCATTAATGATACAGGCCAGGGTGGTGCTTTTACCGCTTCCTGCCGGCCCGGTTACAAGCACCATACCTTTTGTCAGCTTTGCTACATCAATGATTGTCCGCGGAATACGCAGCTTCTCATAATCCGGCAGCTCGAATGTGATAATACGAATGATGGCGGCCAAAGACCCCCTCTGTCGAAACACATTGGCTCGGAACCGGGACAGACTGGGCAGGGCAAAGGAAAAATCATCGTCTCCCTCCTCCTGGATTTTCTTCATATTCCGATTCCCCGCCAGCTCATACAATTCTTTTATCAAATCCTCAATCTGCGCCGGAGACAGCTTGGCCTCTTCCTGATATTCAATGCGGCATTCTACCTTATAGGATAAAGGCATACCTGCCACTATAAAAATGTCTGACGCCTGTTTCGCTACTGCCATACCCAGCAATTCTGCAATATTCATTCACAAATCCCCCTTACCAGCTGCCTGTCCACACAGGTATGGATTGATCGATCTCATAATCCACAGAGTGGTATACATTCCAGCAAAGAATCCGATACCCTGCCTCTTCTTCCCGATCTATCTCCAATTCCACATGAAGCATCTGTCCATAAAGCATCTCTATGTCTGTCCGGACAATATTGGTTTCCTCCTGAAAAAAACTGCCCAATTCTTCTTTTACCAGCCGCAGATATTCTTCATCATCGGTCTGCCGGCTGTAACGGGACAGCACTTCCTCCACCATGGCCGCAAATTCCACTGCCAGACTGTCCGCTTCATAGTATCCCTTCACAGCCTCTGCATTCTTTTGGGCGAGCTTCCAGTCGCTGCCTGCGCTGCTTAAAGAAAGAAGACCAAAAACGGTCAGACTCAAAATAATAAATATTAAAATCAGAGATGAGGTGCCAATGCTTACCCGCCCTCCCGATTGTTTCTCATTCATAGCCCCGTTCCCTTCCATGCCCGCTCTATGGACAGCGAATTTTCCTGGCGCTCAGCTCAAATAATTCCGTGCCATCCTGAAGCCGCCGAATCCTGATCCGTGCCTCTTCCACCGATCCGTCTCCCGCCAGATCTATCTGTGCACTAAAGTCTGCCGTTTTCTCATCCTCCACAGGATTCCACTGATTATCCCAACAGATCACACCTGTTTCCCCCTCCATTGACATGAAAAACTGCCGTTCAAGCCCCTCCATATCCTGCGCTTTCCAGACCTCAGCCACACTCTCGGCTGCCAGAGAAGCATAATTGACATCCTTGGCCAAACGGCTTAAGTGATTGGCTTTCACAAACGCCAGGATGCAGACGCCGGCACACAGAATAAAGAAGCATACCACTGCTATGATCTCCATGAGAAACATAGCTGTTCCTGAGTCGCGTTTACTCTCCATCCCGGCCTCCTCCACTTCTGAGGTTCAATAGCAGACTGCCGGATGCAGCTCCGTACACCTGTATCTTCAGGACGGAATCCTCCTGTGTAAAGGTCAGACCCTGACATTCCATAATCTCCAGGCCGTCCTTCAAGCCCAGCCCGCTGCCTTCGTTGGTGAATAATTCTCTGACCGCGCCGTCTCTATAATAAATCCATGTTACATATTTTCTTCCGTTAATTTCCTGCGCCAGCTCCAGCACCTGCGTATCCTCTATGCTCTTTACCATCACACACCCCGCCCGGTCCCCCTGTCTCACTTTGTTGGCCACATAGTTTAAAACCACCTGGCCGGAATAATTCTCCTGAATGCGCTGATTGATATTTTCATAAACCTTCCCGCCGATGAGCACCGTAAACAACGCGGACAGCACAAACACCAAAAATAACAGCATTGTAAAAAGGAGAGTGACCGTCCGACCCTTCTGCTGTACCTGCTTTTTCAAATATTCTCTCCCCCTTACTCTTCCGAAATGGAAACAACCGTGATATCCGGCATGATATTAGAGGCAAACCCTTCGTAATACACGTAAAACCGATTCCAGTCAATCCGGATTCCATAGTTTTCTTCCAGATACCGGACAGAAGGCGGGTAGCGTCCCTCAATCGCATAGCACTGAACAGAGGCCCTGGCAATGGCGCTTCGCAGAGTCTCTGCCCCCTCCCGGTCCATTCTGCCGGACATGGACAGCATCCCGTTTAAAACAGCTCCCATCACAGCACCGAAAAGTATTACCGTTGCCAGATAACCTTTTATCATATTCCAACCTTTTTTCAACCGCTTCATCCTTGTCCCCCGATTATCCTATGGCAGACAATATGCCCGCCAGAGGAAGCATCACAGACAAAAGCACCAAACCCACGGACACTGCCAGCACTGCCACTATTGTAGGTTCCAGCCTGGAGATGGTATTGTCGATAGATGCGTCCGCCTCTTCCTCATATCCCCGGGAAATCTCTTCCATTACGCTGTCCAGGCGCCCGCTCCGGTTTCCCACCTTGATCATCTGAATCTGAAAACCGTTAAACAGCCCTGATTCCTTCATGGCCTCATCATAGCTCCTGCCTGCCTCCAGCTCGTCCTTACACTTTGCCAGATACTCCCGAATCCTGCTGTTGTCAGCCAGCTCCGTTGCCAATTCGATTCCCTTTTCCAATTCCAGTCCGCTTTTTAAGGTCAGGGCAAGAACAGCGCTGCAGCGTCTCTTCGCTGCCAGAAGTGCTGTTTTATTGGAGCGTTTCAGCCTCCCGACTGCATTCTCCACCAGATGCACCTTTTTGCCGAATATAGATGCTATGTACAATCCCAGAACCGCCAATGCCGCCGCTGCCGCCGCCGCTAAAGCAACGCCGCTGAAAATACCCCCCAGCCGGATTGCCGCCTGGGATACGGGAGACAGCCGGGTTCCCAGCTGTTCATAAACCTCTTCGAAAATGGGCATAACCTTGGTGAACAGCACAAACAGCACCACCAAAAGCATAAGAACCATCATAATGGGATATGTGACGGCGTTGCGGATGTTTCTGATCATTCTGTCTTCTTTGTCATAATATCCCGCCAAAGACTCCATCATCTGATCCAGCGTTCCCGTCTGATCCCCCAGCTTTGCCATTTTAATTACATAATCAGGAAAACCTCCGGCCTTCTCCAAGGCCTCAAAAACCGGCGCTCCCAGCTCTATCTCATCCGCCAAAAAAAGCAGCTGTTTCTTTTCGTCCTCATTTGCCGCATCCTCTGCCATAATCCGCAGTCCTTCATCCAAGGGGACTGCGGCCTTCAAAAGGATGGACACCTGAAGACAGAAAGCAGAAAGTTCACTATATGTATACTTCTGCTCTGTTTTCTCATTCATAAGCCTGTCTCCTCGTTAATAACAGTATTTTTGCTGGTAATTGGCGCCATCGCCGATATACTGCTTAATGGAATCGCTCTTCCCTCCTGTGGAAGCAAATGTGGGATCTGCCAAAGACCAATTGGTCCCGTCAAAATAAATGTAATTGTCGATCCAGCCCACACCGTCAATATACACATTTACCCACGCATGGTAAACACTGCCTGTGTAACCCACTACCAGCTTGGCAGGAATGTCCTGGGAACGAAGCATAGATACCATAAGAGCCGCATAGTCAAAGCAGATTCCCTTCCCCGATGCCAGCACCTGATCCACATCCGGAAGATATCCGCTCTGGACATTTTCCGCCTTTTCCGTATCATAAGTCAAATGATCAATCACGTAGTTGTATATCGCATCCACGACACCCAAATCATCCTCTATTCCGGCAGCCAGCTCAGCGGCCCTTTGTACCGCATCACTTTCCCGGGTAAAATTTACATACTGGTTCGGATATAAAAACGGCTCAAACTGGTCCTCCAGCGATACCTCCACCTCCTGGCTGAAGGCCTGCGAATACTGCTTGCCGCTTACATTTTCAAAAACCTTAACGCTGTATGTCCCGTCTCCCTCTGAAAGCGGAAACACTTCATATGCGTCTCTGGCATTCAAATCATAGGTATATGTGAGATCTCCCTTGGATATCTGCACCTTAATCTTATTGACACTGCCCGTATACTTGATCATCACGTAACCGTTGCCGGTATTGGAAGCGTCCAATACAGCCAGGTCATTGCCATAGGTAATCGTCCCGGATGCTTCCGGAACACGCACCTGGCTTTCCCGGGGGCCAGAATTCAGCGACACCCTGTCATCGTCAATGTCCGTAAACGACTCTTCTGTCTTTGCAGGAGCTTCCGATTCCGTCCTCCCGGCACCGACGTCTGCCGACGCACACGCCCCTGTTCCCAGGACCAGAATCACTGCCGTACCGCATAAAAGCAACGTCCGTTTCTCCTTCATGGTTACACCTCCTCTTGCCTGCAACAAGCCTTTAAATAATTACCCTTCAACATTTCCACATTCACATTCCCTTCGCCAAAATGACAGTGCTTCAAGTCAAAAGCCGCCTCCATTTTTCCGCAATTATTTCATTGGAAAAATCCCTTGCGATTTCATAGGAGGCTCTGTGGAACGCCTCCAATCTCTCTCCATCAGCAAAAATTTCCACGATTTTTTCCGCCATTTCATCAATCAGAGCACTGTCATCCTCTTCAATGTATTTTCGGTCATAATCAATAAGATATCCGTTTTTTTCGGGCTGAATAAACAACCTGTTTCCATATTTTACATCCAGCCCTATCATCGCCACGCCGGAACCGGCCGCTTCCAAAATAGAAAGTCCCAAGGTTTCCCCTAATGATGCGGATATATATACTTCATAGTTTTTATAGACCTCTGTGACATCCATAAATCCCATAAATCTCACATAGGATCGAGCATGGTTTTCGGTCACAATATCCTGCAAATATCGGAAATATTTTTCCTCTCCACGCCCATAGATATCGATAAACACACAGGGGTTTTTCTGATGCGCTTTTATCACGCTTCTTATGACCCAATCAATCTTTTTTTTCTCATCAAAACGAGAAACAGATATCATTGAGTACTTCTTTCTTTCCGCCTCCGGATATCGAAGCCTCTCAATTCCGGACGCCGGTATCACAGCAATTTGCGGAACATTGCACTGGTATTCCTGAAGTTTTTTTATCAATTCTTCCTTTTGCCCCTGTGTAGATACGATCATAGTATCGATTTTATGGGAATATTTAAACCAATAATAATACTCCCAATTTAAGTACAAATAATGCCACGGATCCTCCCCTTTTTCAAAGTAATGACCACTGTGAAAAAAGGTCATAAACCGCGCTTTCCCTCCAAACTGAAAAAGCGGTTGTACAAAATCAAATTGTGCGCCCCGGTCCAGAAAAACAATATCCTTCTCCGATAAATGAAGCATTTTTACAAATTCCGCCACAAATTGTGATTTTGTCCAAAGCCTTCCGTCCGGGAACAGGTATCGTTCTTCATTCTCCTTCCAGATCTGTTCATAGATGACGGAACCGTCCCTTTTGTAAAAGGCGCGCCTTACTAACTTAGCGTAAAGTCCCTCATCCGACTTTGCAGTCACGTAATAATCTGCATAGGCAATTCCACTGGTATAATATTCCGTGCGGATCAGCTTTCCTCTGCTGAAATAATGGATGCCGTAAAATCGATCTTTATTTGTTTCCTCTAAAAGGATGGAAGCAATGGTAAAATCATCTTTGACCAGTCTAATCTCTGTCTCCTGATAAATGATATTTGTATAATGTAAACTTTCTTTCAGTTCTTCCAGTTTATTCTCTGTTTTTTGTGTGAATTCCAGCACAGAATGATCTGATAAATAGTGATGCATACTAATCATCTGCTTCACGTCTATTCCGATTTTCTCATACCTGCTGATATCCAACCTTGCAGGCAATTCTGTAAAAACAAACCTTACCGGAAGAGAAAAATTGTTCAGCATCGACGCCCGAAATCCCTGTGCATACTCTACGCCGCTGATTGCATACCCGGCCAATAAATTAAATATATATATCGCCACTTCTTTCCTCTCAAATTCCTTTCTCTTTCTGCAAAACGGTCCCTGACTGCCTCTCCCAGATTTCACGTTTCTTTTTCTGCTGTTTTACTAACCTTTCCTCCACAGCTTCCGGTTGATTTACCAGCTTCTTCATTTCCCCTGCAAGCTTCTTTTCATCTGATTGTAAAAAGATACATTCCTCCACAACCAGCTCTCTGCAATGTATGGTATTTTCAAACCCTAAAATCAATAGATTGTTTTGATGCGCAGTGTCTATGGCATTATGAATTTCCCCGTAATGATTTATGTCAAAATAAAAATCGCAATGGCTCCACAGGGTGCTTAACTGCTCCCTGCCGATCTGCGGATAGATTCTCACATTGGGACATTGCCCCAGCTTCAAAAGCTTTTCTGATACCTGTGTGTTGGCCCCTATATGAAACATCACCTCCGGCAGCTCATGAATCAAATATTCTATTTCCTGCAGCTGATCCGAGCATGTTAAAATCAATGCTTCCCCTTTTGCATCGTTTACCGGATATTCTTCCGGTATAAAATAAATGCGGCGGCCGTTCTTTCCCCCCATATCAATATACTGATTCATTAACGCGCTGTTGGAGAACCAAACGCTCTCCCACATGCATCTTCCTCCCCATTGCCGCTGTGATAATCTGAGTCCTTCCTGATCTTGCACAAACAACACCCGGCTTTCCTCCGAGCCTGTTTCTGTAAAAAAAGCTTCTGTAAAAAAATATTCTATCAATTCCTCCCGGGATGTAAAAAGAGCCTTTATTTTCCCTTCATTCAGCAGGGTAATTGCGCCGCTTTGGGGCTGTTCCACAATCACCTCCTGATTTCTGTGGGAATAAAACACTTTAGATTCTGTTTTTCCGTCTGTATCCAGAAATTCGCTGGCATATCTTAAAGCATATTTGTTATAGTAATCAATCCTGTAAATCCAGCCATCTTCCATAAGCCATTCAACATGTTGTACATTTTGGAGTTTGTTATAGTATATATTTGCTTTTTTACAGCCCATATCATAAACGGCGCCGTGTGCTCCGCAAGTACGTATCTCCCAAAATTCGGGCACCTTCAAAAAGCTGTAGTGCAAGTCCTTTTCTTTCAGTGCTTCGCAATTTTGTCCATAAACAAAATATTCATATAAGGAGAAGATTGTATTCGGTAAAAAACCGTCATCTTCCAACGCCACAGCGCCCGTGTCAGGCTCTGTGCGGCGCATCATCTTTAACAGCTTCCCTGCGTCATCCGTATACTTATCAAATACAACTCTCATTTCGTATCTTCCTCATCGAACAGGCCTCGCACTCTTATATACGCGCTTGGCGGCGCAGTTTTTTATAAGACATACTTTCCCATTCAGCTGAGGGGCTGTCCCTCCTCTCAGCGAAACAACCCCGGCCATATCAAAGAAAAATATTCAGCAGCGCCAGAACAACCCATATAATACCCAGTACGATATGTACAATTTTAAGAACCTTCTTATCCGTGTTGAATACAAGCGCCACACTGTACACTGCAAGCATAAACTCCAGAAAAGTTACTACATACCTTGGGTCTAATCCTGTTCCTAACATACTCTTCCTCCTGACATTTAAAGTTTTTATTTCAAAAGAGCCGCATACGCAGCCGCCTCTTCTGACATAGCCTCTCTTTTCTGTAAATCGATCTGCTCACGGATCATCTCTTCATGATCCATAATCCGATTTAAGAAAACGATCATCGCTTCATGGTTGTCAAACACATGCCCTGCCGGGATAAATAATTTGTTATGCAGCGTCTGCCTAAATCCAAGAATCAGCTGATTATGCAGAAATGCCTGCTTCACCGCCGATACAATCTCAGTCTCATGATTGATATCCAGATAATAATCACAGGTATCGAACAGCTCATCGATGATTTCCATCCGCGCTGCCGGATACAGCGTTACATTGTCATACCGGGACAGACTCATCAGATTTGACGACATTTCCGTAATTGCAGCAATGTAAAAATGCATCCTCGGAAGCGCCTTTATCAGCTCCTCACATTTTTCGATCCTGTCAGAATTGGTACAGATCAGCGCCTTATTCTGAAAGGTATTCTCTCTGCCGTATCCGTAAACAAATCCCAGCGGGCTCAGTACTTCCCCGGATGCCCCCAGCCGGACCAGCTTCTCATAGCTGGCTTTCTTTTGTACGTAGATCCTTCCTGCCCGCCTTGACTGCCCGGAGAGAATCAGCTGCATGTTACCGGGAATATCGTTTCTGGCTCCCTCCTGCCAGAACAGCACATCCTCTTTTCTTCCCTCCGGCATCCTCTCGGACACAAACAGGGGAGTAGACAGGGAATTAAAGAAAATTCTGCTTTCCATGGCGCCCAGCTCTTCCAAAAGTCTAAGCGTAAGCTCCACCTTGCTTTTAAATACATAAACCCTGCCTGCCCTGTTCAGGATAATATCGCCGGTGACGAAATTCTCCAGCAGCGTTTCACGTCCTTCCCCGTCAAAATATGCTTTGCAGAAACGCTTCCCCTCCTTGTTAAAAAAGGTTCTGGCGTACAAAGCGCCGTAATGGTTGTAATGGTCACTGGACCGGACCGTTCCCCTTTCGTCCATCCAGTCCACCACTCTCACCAGCCTTTTATGCTTTGGCTCTGCGTAAAAAATACGTCCCCGTTCCCTGTGCAGGTCATACACCTTTCCGTCGGAATTGCTTCCGCTGATCTCCCAATAGTCCGGGACATTGATCTGGTTAAAGTATCTTGCCTTTCCCGGTGTCTTGCTGCTTTTTCGAAAATCACCGCAAAAAAATTGATATGCGGAAATCACATCCTCCGGCAAAAAACCGTTGTCCTCAATTACGATCACCGGCCCTGTAAAACCGGCGCTTCGAAACGACTGGTGAAGCAACTTGCTGTCTTCTCCATAATGATCCAGCAAAAGAACCGTATCTGTCAGCCCACAATATGTTTCCATCTCAGCTCCACCTCCCTTGTCAGAAATCCCCGGGCCTTCTCATAGGAGTGTTCATGAAAGCTGTCCAGATCCGCTTCGGTAAACAGCCTTATCAGCCGGTCTGTCAATGCCTCAATCTTCTCCTTTGACGTCATATGCGCATCCACAGAAATCAAGTATCCGTTTTTTCCCTCATCGATAAAGGCAGGATTCCCGTACCGCACATCAAACCCGATAATGGGAAGTCCGCCTCCGACGGCTTCCATAAGGGTCAGCCCGAATCCTTCGCTGGTAGAGCCTGACAGGTATAACTCATAATCCTGATAAATCTCTTTCATGTTCTGCTGTCCCCGGAGTATAATATAATTTTCCGCTCCAAGCTTTTTGATCAGTTCCCGAAGCTTTTTCTCCTCTCCGCCTTTCCCGTAAATATCCATGGAAAGCTGCGGAATCGTCTCCCGCGCTTTTACAACCGCTTCTATAATCCAGTCAATATGCTTCTCCGAGGCCAGTCTGGAGGCTGTCAGAATAGAATAGGGTTTGCGGTTCACCGTGGGATATTTCAGCTCATCCAGGCTACCTACCGGTATTGTATACACTTGCGGCGCCGCACCCTTGTATTTCAGAAACTGCTCCCGGAGCAGCTTATTCTGTTCATCTGTGGCCGTAATATAAAAATCCACATGCTTATCCATGGCAAAGGAATACTCATAATAATTATTCCACAAAATATGATCCTCATCGGTACCCCCTTCACTGAAGTGATCCGCATGAATGATAATCCCCACCCGGGCCTCCCCCGCATGCTGCAGAATTGCCTGTCCGATTCCCGTGGTCCGGTCAATCAATACAATATCATCCTTTTTAAGCTTCAGTCTGGATACCATGTACCCCACCAGCTCTTCCTTGGAGCAAAGAAGCTGCTCCGGGAATTGGTACATCACCCTTCCGTCATCATTGATCTCCTCATAGGCCGCTGTGCCGTCCTCATTAAAAAAACGCCGCAGATACATATGGGCCTTGTTGTCCAGGGGCGCATAATATTCCGAAAACACCCTGTTGTAAGTAAAGTAATCCTTCCGGATCAGCAGGCCTCCCGAGACAATCTCCACTCTGTGAACCCTGTCGGATTTCTCATCCGTAAAATAAACCGAATAAAAATTATTGGTTCCCTGAAAAATGATTCTCCCAGTCTTTCCGTTTCTGGTATACGTATAGTCATCTGTCGCAAGCGTTTTCTTCAGGTCATTAAGCGTATACGAAACCGGAGCAATCCTTTGATCCGTAAAAAACATATACAGCCAGATGATCTCCGAATCCAGAAATCCAATGTTCTTTGTCAGGTGCTGGATATTTTCCGCTGTAATCATATCCGTAAATATAAATCTTGCATCGGCTCCGATATTTCTCAGTATTGCCGCCCGGTAGCTCTGTGCATACTCCACCCCGCTGGATGCCCATCCTATACCAAGATTAAAATTATAGATCATTTTGTTTCCCATATCCTTTGCTATGATTTTCAATGCCTGTCAGGGGAACAGCACCTGCATTTCTCCTGTTTTTCCGTATTTCTTTTGTCCCAGAAAGATATTTCTTACAATGTCTCTCTTGATGGCTTTTTCCATAAGAAGAAAAGATTCACCGGCTTCCTCATGATACTCAAATATGGGGTTTCGCTGGGCCGTGGACCGGCCGCTGACCACATACTGCAGCTGCTGTAAATAATCCACCTGCTCCACCCAGGCATTATCGATGGCCTGCAGACAGCAGAGACGTATATATTCTTTTAACTCATCCTCGGACGAAAATGATTTCATTTTCTTTTTCCACACTACAGCCACGTAAGACAACAATACCCGCTTCAGGCTCTTTTTCTTTCCTCTATCCTTTACCTGCCCCACGTTCAGAAACCGGTTATTTAGGTCATACGATATATTGTTCAGTACATATCTGGTCACGTCGCCGGTGGCCAGCTGCCGATGCTCCTTAAAAAACAGCTCCACACTTTCCCCCGCCAGCTGCAGAACAGTCTCCGAATCCAGGCTTCCGCCGTCCAGAAGACGATTTCGCACGTCATACATCATCATTCTCTGGCGTTTCATCACCTTGTCATAATCTACAGACCGCCTCCTCTGGGAAACCGCCTGCTCCTCCAGAAGCTTCTGTGTTCCGTTAATCAGCTTCTTCAGCCTTCGCCCGGAAATCCACCGGTCCTTATCCACATATCTTTCCAGCATTTTCTCCCCGATTCCGGAAACCGTGTCATCTTCAAGAGAAACAAAAAACTGGCTGCTTCCGGGATCCCCCTGGCGCCCTGCGCGGCCTCTGGCCTGCCGCTCCAGGCGGATATTGGCCATGCGTCCGATTCCGATGACGGCAAGTCCCCCCAGCTGCCTGGCTCCCGGCCCCAGACGAATATCCGTCCCTCTGCCCGCCATGCCGGTAGATACGGTGACTGTTCCCTTCTGACCGGCCTCCTTAATAATCTGGGCCTCCCAATATGCGTTATTGGCATTCAGCACACTGTGGGCCACCTGTTTCTCCACCAGCACACGGGAAATCAGCTCTGTATCTGCAATCGTGGAAGTGACGATCAGCACCGGCTGTCCTGTCTTATGGCGTCTCAGCACCTCGTTGACAGCCTCCTCATACTGTGTCTGGGCGTTTTTGAAAAACAGATCCTTCTTGTCCTCTCTCTGAAGCGGCCTGTTTGGAGGAATCACTGCCACCCGCTTTTTATAAACCCTGTAAATCTCCTTCCTGGCATCTGAGATTGTGCCGCTCATCCCCGACATACGGGGAAACAGAAGAAACAGATTCTGGTAGGTAATGGATGCGACAGATCTGTTTTCCTGAGTGATCTTCAATTTTTCCTTGGCTTCGATGGCCTGATGCATGCCGCCCCGCAGCTTCATACCGGTCAAAATCCTGCCTGTACCATTATCCAGCAGTGATACCTCTCCCGCCTCCGTAACCACATAGTCCTTATTCTTTTCCATAACCATATGGGCCTTCAGGGCAAGAGTCACATGTCTGTTAAGCTCAAAATTCTCCGCCGCATAGAATTTTTCTATGCGAAAATATCGTTCCGCATAAGCCACTCCCTGGTCTGTCAGCCATACGCTCTTATCTTCTTCTACGTAATCCCGCCCGGGCTGCAATGTGGTCACGAAAAAGTCGGCCAGCTCATACAGATTGGACTGCACACGGGGCACTCCGGATATTACAAGGGGCATGGAAGCGGCATCCATAAGCACCATATCGGCCTCATCGATGATGACATAGTAAAACTCCCGCATAAAGCGGTCCCGGGCACTTGACACCAAATTATTCAGCAGATAATCAAAGCCCAGTATAGAATGAGTGGTATAAACGATATCCGCGTCATAAATTTGGCGTTTTCCTTCATTTCTCCCACCCTCTCTCTGCTTCGTATCCACACCCGAACGCACCGTCATTCCCAGAAATTCATATACAGGCCCCATCTCCTGAGCATCACGGTCTGCCAGATATTCATTCGCCGTAACCAGCATGGTGCTTTTTCCAGTCAGCGCATTCAGATAAAGAGGCATGGTGGCTGTCAGCGTCTTACCCTCGCCTGTATTCATCTCTGCCAGATAACCATAATGCAGCGCGATCCCTCCAAGGATCTGACAGTCATAGGGCTCCTTTCCCAGAATTCTCCGATCCGCCTCACATACTACCGCAAATGCCCCGGGAAGAATGCTGTTTGTTGACATCCCCCTGGAAATACCTGTCCGGAACTCATCCGTCTTCCCTCTTAAAGCCTCGTCGCTTAAGTTTCTCACGGCCAGCTGTTCTTTTTTTACTTTTTTTAATATGTGATAAAGCTTTCTATTCTTCATCTGTTATTTCCATTATTGTGATCCAGTGAAAATGAAGCCGTGTTACTCCTGCATTAATCAACTGAAGCTCATAGCTGAAGGTCTTCAGCGGACACTGAAAATCTCCTTCTCCGTCCCGTATTATCTGGCTTCCCGCCTCCGCGTCATAGCGATCATAAAAGACAAGCCTCAAAAGCAATCCATCTGCAGGCTCCGAAGCCGCATTCAGGCTGATATGATACCGCCCCTCGCCGTCTATCATAGGAAGCGCCGGCTCGATACGCATGATCTGATAATTCACTTTTGAAAACCATCGTTTTATCACCGCCCCCGGCTGTATCAGCTCATTTTTAAATTCCACGTCATCCTTTGCGTGAAAATATATTTCCGCCCCATACAGATAAGACTCTTTTACGTATTCATTCCAATATATTTTCCATGATTGCCCCGTCATTATTTCTGTCTGCCCGTCTTCTTTCCTGTTCCTCGAAAATCGTTTTCTATAATTCCCTGATACTGGCTCAAAAACCACTTCACAATGCCGGACGTATTATCATTATGCCGGCCATGCAGGCCTTTGCCATATATTCTTACCCCCGCATCCTTCAAGTGGAATTGAAGGTTCTCATATGCATTTCCATCCAGGTCATCCTCTATCATATACGCCGCCGCGAACCGGGTACCGCTCCAATCTATGCTGTCAAATCTGTTCCAAAATCTGTCGTTGATCCGTGCGGCGGCATCCTGATCCAGACTTCCGTATGTTTTGTGAAGAAGATCCAGCCATGAATGGCTGCCGCCGGGAGGCTTAAGCCGCTCATTGTTGACCATATCGCCAAGACTGGCCAGGGGCTTACCCAGCAAAATAGTGTTTGGCAGAATCTTACAGCCATAATACAACGCTCCGAATGATCCCATGGAAATCCCCGACAGAATCACATCCGAATTCCGGAAGCCAAGCTTCTCTATATGCTGCCGCAAAATCTGTTCAATGGTATTTTCATACTCCTCTGAACCGATATAAAAGCTTCCGCCCTCCAATCTGTTATCCATAAGCAAAAGAAAGGGCTGCTGCAGCTTTCGCATCATATAGTATCCTTCAAAGCTTTCCTCTGTTTTATAGCCGGAAAAATAAACATTCAAGGGCGGCTTTAAATTTCCCGGATCAAAATAGTAAAAAACCTCTTCCCGTTTTGAAGTGACGATCCGCCTTCCGCCGGGCAGGAAATTTCCTTTTCCCCTTCGGGAATGACGAATATGAAGGGCCGTCACCGATAGCTTCCCCTTGCCCTTTGCCTTCAGAGAGACGAAGATATATCCGACCTTTCCGGTTTTATTTGTAATATAAACAGTATTGTTCAATTCCCCTTCCGAAAAATTCCACACATCGGTGAATTTCGGCTCCGCACCATATGTAAACTGAAGCATGGAAATTTCCAGCGATATCTCCACTGTGTCATCCTTTTCGTATTCCAGCCAGAAATCAAGGCTCCGGCCTTCGTCAATCGGAATATTATTTCTCCAGAAAATAATCTGCCCCGGATCACTTCCGTAATCGCCTTCAAGTTCGATCCCCTCGAATCCCCTCCATGAAGTCTTTCCCTTGAATCCCTGCGCCACAGCCATATTATGCGGCTCAAATTTTTCACCATAAGCCCCCGGGAAATAATCCGGCAGCTCCTCCTCCAGAAGAACCCTCAATCTCTCAGCCGAGACTCGTTTCCCCATTTTTCTTATGAAAAGCCGTCTCGTAATGCTCCCTTTCTTTAATGGAACATTTCCCGTAACAAACAGGCAATATGCCCGCATAAATCGTATCAGGTAATCAAATTCGCCGCCGGTAATTTCACGATCCAGAATTACCACCTCAAAATCCTTTTCCGGAAGTTGGCTGAAATCCGGTTCATAGTACCACTCTCCGCACTCTGCTACCCGTATCTGTCTGCTAAAATCCTCTCTTCCCAGCTGTAATACTCGTACTGTTTCCAATGCTGACAATAACCTCTTTCCATTGCTTAATCAAGTACTGTGTCGTATGCTTTTTTCCAAGCTTATAGGACTGGATAGACGCCTGGTTCCAATTACTCAGACTGTCCAGATAGTACCTTATGTCCTCGCCCAGCCTGGTCAGATCTTTGTTGAGCCGTCCGTTTTTGCCGGGGTGCATATACTGCGTAGCGACTCTTAAAACCTGGGGAATCCCCATGCTTACACAGGATATCTGCAAAAACAGATCCGGCGTGTCCGCCAGGTCTACCAAAAGACGCTGCTCCCTTACACATTTATTGACCGACAGTTCATCGACACAATTTTCAACAACAAACAAAATCGGGATCGGATCCTCTTCATCCAGTAAGACCTCAAGCTCATTCTCTGTGGTTTTTCCCGCCCACTGGGGCGGATAACCGCCGCGCTTCAATATTTCACTGACCCGCCTCAGCAGCATCTCCTCCCGGTTGAATTCTACATTTCTGGTAAACAAATGTACTCTGGCATCCTGGTTTTCTTTCAGATACGAAGCCATATATGTTACAGCCGTTTCCAAAATCTCCTCCGTCAAATGATCCACCGGAAACAAAATCTTCTGTACATTCAGCTGCTGGCTGATTCCCGAGTCGATCCGTGTGTCATAGGGCGGAATATTCCTTTTAGACGTATGCTCCAGCCCCTTCTGTCTTGAAACAAGCGCCAGATTGTCCTCGGAATCCGTCACAATATAGTTTCCGCGGGAAAGAATTTCCAAAGCCGCCTCATTACCCTCCAGCGGAAATCTCTTTCCAAAAACAGAGTAGATCATTTTCCTGCCTGCCAGCAGTCTGTCCAGCAAAGCCAAATGCTGACCATGTACCGCCGCGCAAAATATATCCGTACTCAGTGTTGTATCGACTGCGGCGCCAAAGACTTCTTCTATCACTTCCTCCATGGAGCCATATGTATTTTTCGAAAAAGGAATATGCTTTTCCACCCTTGGTGTACGGATCAGGTACTGGTTGCTTTGGGGATTTATTACCACATGTCCATCCGCGAAATGGCACAGCTTCCAGACGCCTTTTTCCGTCAGGTACTGGTCATACGCCTTGTAGTCGTTTTCATACACAGAAGTGCATGATATAAAGCCTCTGTCATCATATATATTTTTCCGGCTGATCTGTCCGTTCCGATATAGATCAACCTGTATGAGATTTCCGTACTCTCCAAACTCGATCTTTGCATATCTTTCAGATTTCAGCATGGCAATAATGGAAAATGGCGTATAGATAAACTCGATATCCCCCGGCCAGTTCAGATTATGAAAAGAAAGAACTGCCTGCTTCTTCCTGCCCACCTCCTGTATGGCGTCAAACACTGACCAATACGGAACCCGAAACGCACTTTGTCTGTGTAGAAAATGCCTGAAATTCGGCGCGTATGACAACAGCAAAATCTTACTTTCACATATGGAGTTTCTCTGAAACAGCTGAATCTGCTTGACCGTATCATCGGTTTCTGTTTTCATCCGGCGCCTGTACCAGAACTGCTCGTCTTCCTTCCACTCATCCTTTAAGTACCAGGCTGGTATAAAGTACAGCAAAATATGGTTACATCCTTTCCAACAATCAGATAAAAAATGAGAGCGAATCAAATTTTCGGTATGCCTTTATCTCCCGATACAAAGGGCACAGTATCCCTGTCAGAATCATAGCCGTCGCAGGAAACAGCGCCAGCTCAGGCGATATTTCACCCTCCAGTGACAGCCCCAGTGATATTCCCATCATCAGACATAAAACACAACCGCTGAATAATGTCAGAAGCAACAGCTTTCTTCTTAAATATCTCTTTGTTTTCCTCCCCGCGTAAACACCCACGATACTGTCGCCGCTTTTCTGCAGCTGCTCCGCCATTTCATCCGGCGCCAGCATAATAAAAGAAAATATCAAATTCAATGCAAAAATGATTCCCAGGTAAATGGACGCCCCTGCAGCAGTTGTCAGATTCAGCTCCCCATAGATAGCTTCAAGTGCTGAATTGTCCTCATAGAACATCATAATTAAACGCACAATCAGCTGAGGAATCATAAAAAAAGAAACCGCAAACATCACCGGCATCACACCAATGGGAATCAGCTTTAACGCTATATAGCTTTTATCCGCATAAATATTATGGATAGATACCCGCTGAACCGGAATACGGATAAGTATATTTTCCATAGCCAAAATTACAGCTGCCATAATCAGGCACAAAAACACCGATTTACGAAGCTCAGCCCATGTAAACCTCTGTATGGTAGAAACCAGATTGTCCAGAACATTTATCAGTATAATAGGAGTCTGCCCGCCTATCCCCCATTCTTTACCTGCATTAGCCATTTTGTATATTATGACTGCGCCCGCCGTCATTTCCAGCACAGCGATCAGCCTTAATATCTGATCATCCAGGCCCGATTCCTTGAATACCAGACCGTCGGCCTGCATCACGGCCCATATAACTGCTATGACCGTCATCAGCACCAATGTAACCCGTTCCAGCCTCTGGGGAGAAAAACGGAGTCTGAATTCAGATCCTCTCACAGCCATAAATATCCACATGAGCAGTGAAGCTGTAATGTATGGCATAACGCCAAGGGCAAACACCGTATACTGGTATCTGTCTCCACTGAGCATGGAAGTCATAATATTCTGAGAATTCAGCTCTTCTAATTGATACGGGGCCGGATCTACCTTATAAAGCAGAAGGCTCCTTCCAACCATGTAGATTGCAAGGATCAGTAATGTGAAGAGAAGCCTCTGCCTTAACTCATGAGTTTTATTCTTTTTCAAATAAGCATCCCTTCATATGTATCTCTCCGGCAGAAATACCGGAGAGATACACACATGTTATTCAAACCTGTTTATTCAGAATCTGCATTTATTCATTCTTACTATTACCGTCAGATTCCTTTGGCTTCCTCTTGTTTTTACGATAGCCATCTACGGTACTTGCAATCGCTCCTATGACGGGAATCCACGACCACCAGATTGTTCCTGTGGATGCGCTTGCCGCAAGAGGCACAACCTCATCGTCAATCTCTACCGGTTCCTCATCGGCAGCTTCTTCATCGATTACCGCAAGAGGTACTTCTTCATCGTCGATCTGTGCCAGTTCTTCCTCCTCTTCCGTTACCGGATCCGTAGACTCTTCGTCCTCATCATCAGCATCTGCCTGCGGTGTGTTCTCCATGTCACGCGCCGCCCCAAGAGGTACTTCTTCATCGTCAATTGTAACGGTTCCGGCAGGTTCAGCGGTGTCAGCGGCCGCGTTGCCAGGCCCGTCTGCAACATCTTCTCCTGCTCCGGTGTCTCCGTCTCCTGTTCCCACAGCTTCGCTGGTGCTGTTAGAGATGCTGGTGCTGGCCGAAGCACTTGTGGTCTCGCTGGATGAGAGGCTTGCGTTGGTGCCGGCACTGGTACTTGCACTGGCACTATTGCTCAGGCTCAGGCTTTCGCTGGCGCTATTGCTCAGGCTCAGACTCTCGCTGG